>VFQN01000546.1_pt1 | contig 69174 bp, 65 predicted proteins | sample 3512371 | NCBI WGS metagenome assembly VFQN01 (sample SAMN10412370, study PRJNA504923) | tailings metagenome | isolation source: Replicate 2 from Balatoc abandoned mine | place: Philippines: Itogon, Benguet | collected 2017-08-28 | reverse complement strand
GCTTTGGCCGGATTGCCCCTGACTTTGTGGGCTGCCGCGCTGGCCGGACTGGTGTTGCCCCCCTGCGCCGCCACCTTGGTTGGCCTGCTGCGATGACTGCGGATTGCCGCCCTGGCCAGACTGGTTCTGTCCTTGCGAGCTGCCGCTTTGGTTAGCCTGCCGAGGTGCTTGGGAACTACCACCCTGGCTGGTCTCGTTATGCCCTTGCGAACTGTCACCTTGATTGGCGTGCGTGCGATCGTTCTGTCCGCCTAATTCCTTCGTCTCCTGAGGCTGCGGGCTCCGGGCGGCCGATGTCACGGAAGGAAGTCCAAGGCGCTCCCCGAGCTCGTCCATATTCCACTCGAATGAAAAGGCCAGGGCGACGATCATGGCGAGCGGTATGGCGGCGGCGATGGGAGTGCCGAGACCAATGAGGCGCATGATCGGCTCGCCGCTCCAAGAAAGCCCGGGCCGCTGAGCAAGAGGGGGGAGCTGTCCCGCGTTCGACGCCCCGAGGTCATCCAGCGCCGTGAGGATGGGTACGGCAAGCGTCGGTTGGAGACGCAAGGCGCGATCGCGCGCTTCCTTCTCACGCAGATCGGTGCGCGTGGACAGAGCCGAATACTGCCAGCCCGGTTGCGACAGCGGCGGCGGCATGAGCGCGACAAGCGCCGCCCGTGCTGTCCATCTCGCGCGAAAAATGCCCACCACAACGTAAACCAATGTTATGGAGGCCAAGAGGGAAAGAAACAGGCCAACGGTCGTGGCCCCGAAGATCTGCTGCGCGGCCAACCAGCCTGCGAGCAGCATCGTCGCTGCAGCGAAATGCCAGCCAAGCAGCCAGAGGCCCGTGGAGTGGCTGAGGAGACCAACACGGCGAGAGCGGACGTAGTCTCTCGTGCTTGCGCGCTCTGTGAACCACGACGCAGCCATCAATCCTCCAAATGCGGCGGCGCACAGGACAAACAGGATGGCGAGAATCTCGGTCGACCACGGTACTTCGCGTATAGTGAAGATGAGCGCCGTACCTGCGATGGCCGCCGCCCACCATGCGGGTGGCGGAACGAAGTTCCCGATGATACTCCGCGACATCGATACCGGCGACCACGGCCGCCTCAAAAAACCGACGATGTCAGTGCGCATGGCGAAGCGCTGATTCCCCGATCACCAGGCGAGTCTTCCTCGACGCCTTGGGGGCGCTCTGCATCTCATGGGCGAAAGGCAGGCAACCGGCTGAAAGGCCGACCACGCCGTTCACCGGTCGATTCCGAAAGTAGCCCGCCAAGATATGCACCCACCGTCCCACGACGGGTATGATTCGCCACTTTCGCATGAGTTGTAAAGGTGAAGGGCGATGCCTTCGGCAACGAAGAACACCGTGAGATTATCTTGGCTGTGTGGGAGTGACTGGGCACGGGTGTCATTGTGGGCGGCTCCCGCAACGAAGCCCTGCCGACGGAAACGATGGTATCGCGCCTGCTATGGATGTCTATGCATCGGCCGCCATTCACAGATCGGATGAACCGAGCTTTCCGAGAATGCTGGCTGAGCAAGCAAGCGGCGGAGCTTTAGGATCGCCGACACGCGCGATTGGAGGCTGAGCAGGGATGTTGCGCCGCAGCATTCTTGTTCTCCGAACACTTGTCTTCCTGACATCCAGCCACGGAAGGCTCTGGAATTCTCCGTCTTTTCCAGACTAAGGGGCGGATGGAAATCGTGTCTTGCCCTAACATTAACTGGCAGGCGCGTTCGCAGGGCGAGATGTCGTCGGTTTGTTGTAACTATACGGCCGAGCCGGGCCGGCAAGCTGGCAGTTCGAATATCCAAGCATGTACTCATGATGATCATCCTCATCGGCCTCATGGCGGCGATGTCCGGCTTGCTCATCGGCTACAACACCGCGGTTATCGCGCCCGCTTTGGAGTTCGTTACTCGGGACTTCGCCCTGGGCCCGTTCATGCAGGGTGTCGCCGTGTCGTCCGTGCTGTTCGGCGGTTTCGTTGGGGCGCTACTCGCTGGCGGGTTGATCCGCCGTACTGGGGAGCGCCCGACTTTGTTGGCGACCGCCGTTCTTTTCGCTGTCGGTGGTGTCGGGGCGGCGGTTTCCGAGTCTTTTCTGCCGTGGCTCCTGTGGCGGACTGTCACCGGCCTCGGCGTCGGCGCGGCGACCATGGTGGCGCCGCTCTATGTCAGCGAGACCGTGCCGCCGCGGGTACGCGGCGCGCTGGTCTCGATCATCCAGCTTACGATCACGCTGGGCATACTGGCATCGTACCTTGCCGGAGCCGTGTGGACGCCGGCGCAGGCCTGGCAGCCGATGCTTCTGATCGGCGCCGCGCCGGCCGCGCTGCTGCTTCTTATTGCCCTCGCGGTGCCCGAAAGCCCGCGCTGGTATCTTCTGCATGGCCGCAGAGCCGACGCTGAGCGGGCGCACTTGCATTTGAGCGGCGGCCAGGGCGATCCGCTGCCCCCGCAAACGGCCAACGTTGTGACCGGGAACTGGCGTGACCTCTTCGTGGGGCGCAATTTCATGGTCCTGATCCTGGCGACCGGCCTGTTCGCCTTTGCCAATCTGAGCGGGATCGATGCGATCCTCTACTATGCGCCGGTGATCTTCGCCCAGGTCGGTTTCGGCGGGGCCTACGGACCGATCCTGGCGACGGTCGCCATCGGCGTGGTCAATGTCATCGCGACGCTCATCGCCATGGCTTTGATCGATCGCCTCGGACGGCGGCCATTGCTGATCGGCGGTCTGGTGCCCATGGCGGCCAGTCTGATCGTCCTTGCCGTCGTTCTCGCCAATGGTCAGGGCGCCGGGTGGTCGAACATTGTCGCAGTGGCGTGCCTGGGACTGTTCGTGCTGGCCTTCGGTCTCAGCCTCGGCCCGCTACCCTATGTCCTCATGTCGGAACTCTTCCCGTTGGCCTTGCGCGGAACGGGGATGGGCATCGCATCTGCCACGGCCTGGGGAGTCAATGTATTGGTATCCCTTACCTTTCCGGTGCTTGTCGAAGCGTTCGGGCTGGCGCTCGTGCTCGGTTTCTACGGAGTCATCAGCATAGCCGCGCTGCTCTTCGTGCTGGCACTGGTGCCCGAGACGCGTGGACGTTCGCTGGAATTGATCGAGGCCAATCTGGCCAGCGGCCGGCCGGTGCGCGATCTCGGTCTGCCTTTGTCTGCCAATGCTCGAAGCGGTTGATCGCGTACAGTGGGACTGATGAAACACGGTATGGAATCATGACGGCGTCATCGTCTTCATCCTTGATCTCCGATATCGGAGCGACCAATGCGCGTTTCGCGCTGCTCGTGGATTCGCAGATCGTCGCGTCCGAGACTTATGCGGTTGCCGACTACGCCTCGCCGATAGAGGCGGCGCGCGCGTTTCTTGCAGGGCCTGCTGCGGGCCACTCGCCGGACCAGGCTCTGATTGCGGCGGCCGGGCCTGTCGATCGTGGCCGGGTCGCTCTGACGAATGCCGCGTGGATCGTCGATTCGGATCGCATTCGCGACGGTCTGAAAATGACCGACGTCGTCGTCCTCAACGACTTCGAGGCGCTCGGTTGGGCGCTTCCGGCATTGCGTCCGGATGACCTCGCCATGCTGGGTACGCCGCGCGCGGGCGGCGGCGGAACCATGGCGGTAATGGGACCGGGCAGCGGCTTCGGATTGGCCGCCATGGCATTTGGCATGACGGGCGAAGCCGTGCTGGTCACCGAAGGCGGTCACGCGACCTTGTCCAGCGAGAATCGGCGCGAGGATGCCATCATCCTGGCCCTCCGGCAGCAGCTTCATCATGTCTCCGTAGAGCGCGTGCTGTCTGGCTCCGGCTTGATGCACCTGTACCACGCCATCGCCAGAGTCGACGGCACGACGGTACCGGAGCGCGATAACAGCGAGATCGTCGCTCACGCCCTGGCCGGTGACTGCGAGGTCAGCCGCGAAACCCTCGAATTGTTCTGCGCTTTCCTGGGAAGCGTTGCGGGCAATATCGCCCTGACGCTCGGTGCGCGAGGCGGCGTTTTCATCGCTGGTGGAATTGCGCCACGCTTCGTCGATTTTCTACGCCGTTCGGCCTTTCGCGAACGGTTCGAGGCCAAAGGTCGGATGTCGACCTATCTCGCCCAGATTCCCACGGCTGTCATCGTGCACGCGACGCCGGCATTTATCGGTCTCGCTCATCTGGCGAGTGTCCGAAGTAGGCCGCGTGCACGTGAGCATGCTTGGTGACGCTGAGAGCTTGTCGTACTTTTGATCTAGCGGGGGAGACTATAATGACGGCAGACGTACGCCATCTGTCGAATCGGCTGGCCATCGATGGCGGCACGCCGGTTCGCTCTACGCCTTTGCCCTGGGAACTGCCCGGCGCCTACTACATCGACGAGGAAGAGAAGCGCCTCGTCAATCAGGTGATCGATGCGCGCAGCCCGTTCCGTTTCTACGGTCTGGATGCTCAAGGGATGGTCGACCGGCTGGAGTCAGAGTGGTGTTCCACTTTCGGTCACAAGCATGCCTTGGGCGTGAACAGCGGCAGCGCCGCACTCCATATTGCCTTGGCGGCTTTCGGGGTCGGTCCCGGCGATGAAGTGCTGGTGCCAGGCTACATGTGGGTGAGCTGTATGAGCGCCATCGTGCGCACGGGCGCCATTCCACGGCTGGTCGATATCGACGGCAGCTTCTGCATGGATCCCGCGGATCTCGAGCGCAAGATTGGCCCGCGCAGCAAGGCCGTTCTCATCGTAAACATGAGCGGCGTGATGGGACGCAACGACCGCATCGCCGAGATCTGCCGCAAGCACAAGCTGAGGCTGCTCGAGGATTGCGCGCAGGCGATCGGAGCTTCTCTGAAGGGCCGTTCCGCCGGCTCGTACGGTGACATCGGTATCTATAGCTTCCAGCTCAACAAGAACATGACGAGCGGTGAGGGCGGGTTGCTCGTCACCGAAGACGAGGACCTCTACAAGCGCTGCGTCGCGCTGCACGACCTCGGTTATGCGCGCAACGCCGAGGGGCGGCTCGATCCGTCGGACGAACGCTATCAGTACTGGGGCATCGGCAGCCGCATGTCCGAGCTTTCGGGCGCGATGGCGCTCGCCCAGATGCGCAAGGTGCGGAAGATCACGGCCAAGATGCGGGACGCGAAGTGGAAGATCCGCGAGGCCATCAAGGATATTCCCGGCATCGGCCTGCGCGAGGTCGACGATCCGGCCGGCGATACCGGGCCGGTCCTGATTACGGTCTATCCGACGGCCGAGGCCTGCCAGCGCTTCGTCGATGCCATCAGGGCCGAAGGCGTACGCGGACCTGAAGGAAGCCTCACCTGCATCACGATGCGCGAGTGGGGCATGCACTGGTACTTCAACATCCCGAGCTTGGTGAAAAAGCGCTCCAACGCCAAGGAAGGGTTCCCCTGGACTCATCCGGCGAACGCATTCGCCGCCGATTACAGCTACGCGAAGGGAGCACTGCCGGTCTGTGACGCGATGTCGGAGCGTGCGGCACTGCTGACCGTCGCGTCCGTTCTGTCCGACTCTGACATCGACGACATCATCGCCGCGTTCCGAAAGGTCGGAAACGCCTTTGCCACCTACATGAAGGCCGCCGAGTAATGCATCCGCTAGCTCCCATCCTGTTGAGCGACGCGCGTGCCGTCGCCAATGCTGCCGTCGACTGCCTGGTCATCGGAAGTGGCACCAGCGGCGTGACGACCGCCATCGAACTGGCCGAGCGCGGCCTCAAGGTCGCCATCCTGGAGGCCGGCCCGCTGATCCTGACGGAGCATGTCGGCTCCGGCCCCTTCGCCAATCGGGCGGACATTGTTCCTCAGATCCACGACCTCGTGCGCTTTCGCACGACCTGGACCTCGGAGAAGGAACTGGCGGCCGTACAGGCGCGGACGGCCGAGACCAACAACAACGCGTGGTCCATCGTCGGCGGGCGAACGGTGTTCTGGGGCGGCTGCACGCCGCGCTTCCGCGACGAGGACTTCGCCGATTGGCCATACGACGCAGACGAAATGCGCTCGTGGTACGTTCGGGCCGAGCGTCTGATGGGCGTCTCGGGAAGCGAGGGCGACAACGATACGCCGCCCTTCATGACCCATGCCGCGCAGGAACGTCTACTGACCCGTCTCGCGGCCAAGGACATTCCCGCAACGCATGCACCGTTGTGCATCGATACGCGCTCGGTCCATGGCGGCCGCATGTCGCTTGGGTTCGATTCCTCGGTTTCCCGGCTGCTGCGCTGCAAGCATTTCGGCCGCATCGAGGACGGCGCCCGCTTGTCGCTCGCCGCCGAGACGGAAGTGCTGCAGCTCGTGCACGATGGCAATGTCGTCAGCGCCGTTACCGTACGGGATCGGACTGGCGAGACTTTCGCTGTTCCCGCGCGCCACTTCGTGCTGGCGGGAGGCTGCATGCAGTCGACGCGGCTGGCCATGGCTTCCGGCCTGGCCGACGTCGATCCCTTGGTCGGTCGCTACATGGGCGACCATCTCTTCCGCCAGGCCGTGTTCGAATTGCCCGAGCCCCTGCAGGAGAAGTCTCTCTACATCTTCATTCCGCCGACGGCGAAGCGGCCGTTTCACGCGCAGCTCCAGGGCATGTTCCAGGAGACCTGGTACAGCCCGTTGCACGCGACCTGCTGGCTCGATGGCGACGCCAACGGGCGCTACATTCTGTTCTACTGCTTCGGCATCAGCAAAGCGGAAGAAGCGGGACGCATGGTGCTGTGCGGCGATGGCATGGCGAAGACGGACTATTGCATCGTCAACGAGCGCAGCCCCGGCGATTCGAAGACCCTCGCCGAGATGGCAAAGTTCACCGCGGATGTTGCGGCCGGACTCGGCGCGAAGGTCGTTCGTACCGAGGAAAATGCCGCGGGTTCGGCGTTGCATGAATTTGGTGGGCTCCGCATGGGACGTGACCGGGCATCTTCGGTAACCGATCCCGATGGCCGTTTCTGGCGGATCGGCAACCTGAGCTGCGCCGACGCGGCAATCTGGCCGCATCAGGGCAGCGCCAATTCCTACCTGACGATCACGGCCGTCGCGTTGCGCAACGCATCGCGACTGGCGGCAGGGATGGAAGCGGGGCAAGCGGCAATGGCGGCGCAATAGCGCCGCCTTCTTCTGGGCGCAGCGCTGTAATTCGACGAGCTGTTGATGGGGGCTGGTAGAGTGGGGGCAAACGTGTGGCGCGCAGTCGCAACTTTGATCACGATCATTGTGGGATTGCTCGTCTGCAATGGCGCGTATGCGCAGAAGCCGACCGCACCTTCGGAGCCGTGGCTGCTCGGCAACTGGGGTGGGTTCCGGACGCACCTCTTCGAGAAGGGCGTCGACTTTCAGATCACTTATGTCAGCGAGGTGGGCTACAACCCCGTAGGTGGCGCCAAGTCGCTTGCCACCTATACCGATCAGGTCGCCGTCGGCGCGACCCTGGATCTCGAGAAACTGATCACCCTGCCGAACTCTCTGCTGCAGATAACCTATACCGAGCGTGCTGGCCGCAACCTCGTGGAGGATGCGGGACTGGATACGTTGCAGCTCGTTCAGGAGGTCTACGGTCGCGGCCAGACCGTGCGGCTGACGCAATTCTACCTCGAGCACCGTTTCTTCAACGATCTGATCAACCTGCGCTGGGGCCGCTCGTCGATGGGCGATTCCTTCGCCGTCTTCTCCTGCGACTTCCAGAATCTCACTTTCTGCGGCTCGCAGCCCGGCAATCTCGTCGGCAACTACATCTACAACTGGCCGATCAGCCAGTGGGGTGCCCGTGTAAGGGTGGCGATCGACGGCTTCGGCTATGTCCAGGCCGGCGCCTACGACCAGAATGAGCAGTATCTGGGATACGAGAACAAGCTCTGGCCGGTCTGGTACTCCGGCTCGACCGGCGTGCTGCTGCCGTTCGAGCTGGCTTGGCTGCCGACCTTCGACAACGGCCGCCTGCCGGGTAGCTACAAGATCGGTGCCTGGTATTCGACGTCGGCGTTGAACGACCTAATTTTCGACGTGAACGGCAACCTCGCCGCCTTGACGGGCGATCCCGCCATGCAGCGGCGCGGCCTTTATGGCGGCTACCTGACCTTCCAGCAGCAGGTTACGCGCAACGGCTCCAGCGACCCGAACGCCGGCCTCAAGCTGTTTCTGAACGCCGCGGTCGCCGACGGCGAGACGTCGGCGACCAGCTTCCAGATCGCCGCCGGACTTCTCTACACAGGTACGTTCAGCTCGCGACCGCACGATTCCATCGGCTTTGCCATCGGCACGACCCAGGTCAACCAACGGCTGACCGACCTGCAGAACCTGCAGAATGCCATGGGGCTCGGACCCGTGCCGGTCAGGAACTCGGAGTACGTGATGGAGCTCTTCTACACCATCGCGCCGGTGCCCGGCCTCCTGATCCGGCCGAACGTCCAGTACATCGCCACGCCGGGCGCTACCAGCCAGAACGCCAACATCTTCGTCCTCGGTCTCAAGAGCGTGATCAGTTTCTGACGCGATGCGTCGATCCAGCAAACAACGGGTCCTCCCATGATCTACTTCCTGGCTTTTATCGCAGCGATCGCCGGCTTCCTGTTCGGCTACGACGAGGGTGTGATCGCCGTCGCGCATGCATCCCTCAGCAAGGACTTTCCCATGGATCCGCTGGTCGTCGGCTTCATGACGTCGGCGGTGCCGCTCGGGGCGCTGGTCGCGGCGTGCGTGGCGGGCCGGATAACCGACCGTTTCGGGCGGCGCTCCGTGCTGATGGCCGCCGCTGCCCTGTTCATGGTCGGCGCGCTGGTGGCAGCCAGCATCACCGCATTGTGGATGCTGATCGGCGCCCGTTTCGTGCTCGGTCTTGCGATCGGCACGGCCGCCGTCGCCGCGCCGCTCTACATCGCCGAATGCGCGCCGCACGGCATCCGCGGCGCGCTGGTCTCGACCTACCAGCTCGCGATCACCGTCGGCATTCTCATGTCCTATCTCACCGGCTTGCTGCTCGGTGGCGACGGTACGTGGCGGGTGATGTTCGGCCTCGGCGTCGTACCGGGCGCGCTTTTCCTGATCGGGCTTATCTTTCTGCCTGAATCGCCGCGATGGCTGGTCCTCAAGGGCTTTCCCGAGAAGGCCCGCGCCGGCCTCATTCGACTGCGGGGACCCGCCTGGGATGTCGATGGCGAACTGGTCGGGATGGTCCGTGCCGCGAAGGAGGAACTCGGCCGGCGGGTCGGCTATCGCGCGCTCCTCGAACCGGCGATCCGGCCGGCGCTGATCGTCGGTACGGGGCTGTTCTTCCTGCAGCAACTGAGCGGCATCAATGCCGTGATCTACTACGCCCCCGAGATTTTCAGCCACGCCGGCTTCGACAGCGTTCGTACGCAGACGCTGGCCACGGTGGGCGTCGGGGCGGTCAACGTGCTGACGACCATCGTCGCGATGTTCCTGATCGACCGGATCGGCCGCCGGCCGCTGCTGGTGATCGGCTTCTTCGGCACGGCTTTCACGATGCTGGTCATCGCCGTCGGCGTGATCTTCCCGCAGGCGGTGCCGTCCTGGATCATCATCGCCATGTTGCTGCTCTACATCGCTTCCTTTGCGATTGCGGTCGGACCGCTGCCGCATTTGCTGATGTCGGAGATCTTTCCGCTGCGGGTGCGCGGTCCGGGCATGAGCATGGCGTCGCTCAGCAACTGGGGCTTCAACTTCCTGGTGGTCTTCGCCTTTCCGCTCATGCTTGCCGGCCCAGGGTTGGCTTTCACCTTTACGGTGTTTGCCGTCATTTGCCTGGGCGGCATCGCCTTTACGCTGACACGCGTGCCGGAAACCACCGGGCACTCGCTGGAGGCGATCGAGAAGCATCTGATGTCGGGTAAGGCCCTGGGGGCGATGCGGCGCGAGGATTCGACCGCCGCCCCTCGAACCGCTTAAGTGGTCGCCGGCCGGCCATGGATTGCACGCGTCGCGCTTTACCATAGCGACGCGCTGCAGCTGCTGACTGACGACTGCTTCCGGATCGGCTGGCTTGGGGAGTGTGCGAGGGTAGCGCCGTGACGACCGTGCGCTTCGTCCTCCGTCTGGTGCCGCTGTTGGCCGCCATCCTGATCGACAGCATCAGCTACACGATCGTCGTGCCGGTCCTTGCCGCCGCGCTCGTGAGCGACAATCCGATCCTCATGACGGGGCAGGGCCAGAGCATCCGCTACATCGTCTACGGCGTGGCCTTGGGCGTCTTCGAGCTCATGATGCTCTACATGGCGCCGGTCCTGGGCGAAATATCGGACCGCATAGGCCGGCGTCCCGTCCTGGCCGCGTGCCTGATCGGGGTGGCGGCAAGCTTCATACTGATCGGCGGCGCCATTCTGTTCAACATCGTGGCCCTTCTGCTGCTCGGCCGCATCCTGGGAGGGGCCATGGCGGGCAGTCAGGCCGTCGCCCAGGCCGCCGCCGTCGACCAGAGCAACGAGGAGACGAAGCCGCTGGCCCTCAGCCTGTGTCTGTTCGCCTCTTCGGTCGGCTTCATCTTGGGGCCGTTGATCGGCGGCGCCATGGCGCATGCCGAGCGGCCGTCCGTGGTCGATTTCACCATTCCGATCGGCGTCACCGCATTGCTTGCGCTGCTGGCAGTGGCGCTGATCCTGATCTGGTACCACGAACCGGCGCGTCCGCATGCCCGACGGATGAGTCTCAAGGACGTCGACCTGCTGATGGGCGTGCGCGGCTTCCGGGCGGTGCTCGTCGATCCGGTGATCCGGCGAATCGTCGTGATATTCGCCTGCATGCAGGTGGCGTGGGGCGCCTATTTCCTGTTCCTGCCCTCGCTCCTCTTCGAGCGCTTCGACGTGGATACCGGCACCGTCTCGCTGATGATGGGGCTTCTCGGCGTGGGATTCTGTGCCGCCTACGGCCTCTGCCTGCCGTGGCTGCAAAAGCGCATTGCGGCGCGGACCATTGCCGCGTGGAGCCTATGGGGCACGGCTGCGCTCATGGCGGTCTCGTTCTGGTCGCACGATCTCGAGGTGCAGTGGGCGATCGCCTTCCCCATAGCGACCGTCGTGTCCATCGCCTACGGCGCCATCATCACCCAGTTTTCCGATGCCGTCGAAAGCGACCGCCAAGGCTGGATCCTGGGAATATCCATTTCCGTCACGGCGCTCGCCTGGGGCAGTTCGTCCATCGCAGCCGGCATGCTCAGCGGCCTGGACTATATGGCGCCGTTTGTTCTCGCCCTCGTCGCCATGTTCGCAAGCGCCGGCCTCGCCACGATGCGGCCCGTGCAATCGGTTGCACAGCTCAAGGGAGAATGATCGGTGTCGATGCCGAAATTGATCCACCGCCTCTTCGAAGCGGCCGCCGACCGGACGCCGGAAACCATCGCCCTGTATGCCGGAGAGCGTCGCATCAGCTTTGCCGCGCTGGATCGCGCCGCCGAGGTCGTCGCCCGGGCCATCCTCGCAAGCCGCGGCCTGCCGCCCGACGCGATCCTGCCGCCCGATACGATGATCGGCCTGGCCCTGGGGCGCGGGATCGAGGCGACGGCCGGGGCACTGGGTATCCTGAAGGTGGGCGGCGCCTGGGTTCCGCTCGATCCGTCTTATCCGGAAAGCCGGCTGAAGTTCATGCTGGGGGACACGGCGGCGCCGCTGGTTCTGACCACACGCCCGCTGCTCGAGAAGCTCTCCTTCCTCGCCGACGCGCCGGCAGGGACGCTTTGCCTTGATGAGATCCTGGCCGCCGCATCGTCCACCGTGCAACGACGGCCTGACAGGCGCCCTGCCGAAGGGCATGCCGACCCGCTGGCCTATGTGTTCTACACGTCCGGCTCCACGGGAACGCCCAAGGGTGTACTGGGGCCTCATCGGGCCATGCTCAGCCGCTTCGAATGGATGTGGGAAGCCTTCCCGTTCGCCGCCGACGAGCTCTGTTGCAACAAGACCGCGCTGAACTTCGTCGACTCGGTCTGGGAAATGTTCGGCGGCCTGCTGAAGGGCATTCCCAGTGTCATCGCCGACGACGTCACGGCGCGCGATCCGCTGGCGCTTCTCGACCTGCTGGCCAGCCGACGCGTGACGCGGATCATCGTGGTGCCGTCACTGCTGGCGGCCCTGATCGATGCGGCCCGCCATACCGGCACACGTCTCGATGCGCTGCGCTACGTCACCTCGTCCGGCGAACTGCTGCCCAGCAGCCTCGCCCGACGCATCGACGAACTCGCGCCGAACGCCACGGTCCTCAACCTCTACGGCTCCTCGGAGATGGCGGCCGACGCGACCTGCTGCGTGGTCGGTCCGGACGCCCTCAAGGGCAAGATCGTCTCCATCGGCAAGGCGCTCGGCCAGATGCGCGGTCATGTCCTCGACGAGGAGCTGCAGCCGGTCGCGGCTGGCGAGCCGGGCGAGCTTTGTGTCTCCGGCCCGGGACTCGCGCGCGGCTATCACAACAATCCGAGCCTGACGGCGGAGAAGTTCATTCGGAACCCCTTCGCGACGGCGGCGGAAGCGGACCATGTCCGATTGTTCCGCTCCGGAGATCTGGTGTCGCTGCGTCCCGACGGCGAGATCGACTATATCGGCCGGCGCGATTTTCAGATCAAGCTGCGCGGCTTCCGCATCGAACCCGGAGAGATCGAGACTACGCTCGCCACCCATCCCGCCGTCCGGGATTGTGCGGTGAGTGCGATCGACACCGAGGGCGGACGCCAACTCGTCGCCTTCTACGTTCGCAGCCCGGATGCCGAGACGACCGATGTGGAATCGTCGGCTCTGCGCGACTTCCTGAGCCAGCGGCTTGTTCCTTACATGGTGCCGTCCCACTTCGTGGCGATGGCCGACGACCTGCCACGCCTGCCCAACGGCAAGCTCGACCGCAGAAGCCTTCGTCTGCCGCCCGATTTCGACATCCGTCAGAACATCGTCGCTCCCCGGGATTCCGTGGAGGAGGACATGGTCAGGATCTGGCGCGAAACGCTCGGCATCAGGTCGGTGAGCGTCACGGACGATTTCTTCGAGCTGGGCGGCGATTCTCTCCTTACCTTTCGCGTGAGCCTTCTGGCGCGGGAAGCGGGCTACGCGCTGACGCCGCGCGACCTCTACGAGCACCCGACGCTCGAAGCGTTGGCACGCCGGGCCCGAACGGCGCAGGCCCTCGAGATCGACGCATCCGCGCCCGAAGGGGAAGCGCCGCTCAGCCCGATGCAGCGCTACTACTTCACCTGGGCACGCCCGAACCCCAACAAGTTCAATGTCGGGTTCATCGCACGGCTGCCGACGCTGCTTGATCCGTCAACTCTCCGGCAGGCTCTGCGCGTCGTCATCGAGCACCACCATGCGCTGAGATTGCGTTTCCGCCGCGCGGCCGATGGCGAATTTCACCAGCGGTACCAGAGCAGCCCCGACGTGTTCGATGTGCCGATCCATGTCTTCCGGCTGCCGGCCGGCGACGAAGGGGCCTGGCTTGCCTTCATCGAGACGCAGGTCGCGCGCCTGCACGATTCTCTCGACATCGACAACGGCCCGGTCATGACGGTCGGGCTGTTCGAAGACCCGGCGGGGACGGACCATCATTTCTTCTTCACGATGCACGAACTCGTCACCGACGCCATGTCGTTGCAGATCACGCTGGAGGATCTGCGCACGGCCTACACGGCGCTCGCGGCGGGCCGTCGTCCCGTTTTGCCTGCGCCGACGACGCCCTTTCACCAGTGGGTCGACCGGGTCGTCGACTACGCGCGGGGGCCGGCCGCCGAAGCTCAATGGGCCTACTGGCTCGAGCAGGCGCGCGACGTCCATCCGTTTCCCGAAGACGATGCCGATGCCGGCGCCCTGCAGCGCGACATCGATCTACTCGGCTTCGAGATCCTGTCGCGCGACGAGGTCAACGACATTCGCGGCCGTCTTGCCGGCGGATTCCAGCCGACGCTGATTCACGCCATCGTGGCCGGCCTGGCGCTTACGGCCCACCGGATCTCGGGCCAGCGCAATCTCGTCTTCCACAAGGTCGCGCACGGCCGCGAAACCTGCATTCCCGGCACCGATGTCTCGCGAACGGTCGGATGGTTCATCACCCACACGCCCATCACCGTGCGCCTCCCCGACGGGCCGCTCGAAGGGGCCGCGGCTCTGGCTCAGGTACTGGATCGGACGGCCGAACAGTATCGCGCCATTCCCGACAACGGCTTGGCGCACAGTGCCTTGCGCTACTTCTCGGACGATCCGCGCGCCGCCGAACTGGCCCGTTTCGACCAGGTGAAGACCCTCTTTCAGTACATCGGGGACGTCTGGGAGGAGAACTACGACGGGGCGTTGTTCCAGCCGACGGCGCCTTCGCTGATGGACCTGCCGGATACCGTCGCTGCCGAAAACCAGGCTGACTATCACCTGCATGTCTACGCCTACGTCATGGACGGCTGCTTCCGGATGAAGCTGTTCTATACGCGGCCAAATCATCGGGTTGCCTCGGTCGAACGCATGGCTTCGCTCATGCGGGAGACGATCCGCGGCATGCTCCTCTAGCCAAAAACGGCAGAGCGGCCTGTATCAGCCGAGATAGGCCCGTATCAGGCGCTCGTCCTTGAGGAAGGATTGCCATTCCCCGGGGCCGACCTCGTGAACGATGCTTCCGACGGCCATGACATAGGCGCGGTCCGTGATCTCGGCGGCGATGCCGACATTCTGCTCGATCAGCAGAAGGCCCATGCCCCGCTCGCGAAGGGCTTTGATCACGAGCAGGATGTCCTTCACGACCTTGGGGGCAAGGCCGGTCGAAGGCTCGTCCATGATCAGCAGGTCGGGCTGCAGGAGCAGCGCCCGGGCGATCGCGACCATCTGCTGCTGGCCGCCGCTCAACAGCTCGACAGGCGAGTCGAGACGTTCCTTCACGACGGGGAACAGCGCCGTCACTTCGTCCCAGGCGAAGCGCATGTTGCCGCGTCGGACCTTGCGACCGACCGTCTCCGCCAGAACGAGGTTCTCGCGGACCGACAACTCGCCGAACAGGCGGCGGTTCTCGAGCACGACGGCAAGGCCGTGCTGCGCGAGATCGTGAGGCGGCGTCGCGGTGACATCCGTGCCGTTCTTGACGATACGCCCGCTGCGCGCGCGCAGGAGGCCGCAGATCGTGCGGACGAGCGTGGTCTTGCCGGCGCCATTCGCGCCGACCAGCGCGACGGCCTCGCCGTCGCCGACCTTGAGGGAGATGTCGTTCAGGACGGTGAGGGCGCCATAGCCGGCGGAAACGGAGATCACTTCCAGCACGATCAGACCCCGAGATAGACTTCGCGGACCCGCGGGTCGCGCTGGATTGCCGCCATGTCGCCGCTGGCGATGATCTCGCCGAAGTAGAGCGTGTGCACGGTGCGGGCCACCGTCATCAGCCCCATATCGTGCGAGACGAGCAGGACCGTGATGCCCTGTTCGTTCAGGCGGACGATCCACTCGCGCAGATTGTCGATTTCCTGCGCATTCAGGCCGGACGAGGGCTCGTCGAGCAGGAGAAGGCGTGGCTCGCCGACGACGGCACGGGCGATCTCGAGGATACGGCGTTGGCCGGCCGTCAGGCTGGCGGCCGGCAGGTCGCGCAGGTTGCCGAGCTGAAAATGCTCGCAGGCGGCTTCGGCACGCTGGCGGATCTCACGCATCTGTCCGCGGGCGGCCGGCGTGCGCAGAAGGTCCTGCAGCATCGTCGTGCGGGTGAGCTTGGTGCAGCCCACCATGATGTTTTCGAGCACGGTCATCTGCTCGAAGACCTGGGGCGTCTGGAAGGTTCGCACGAGGCCTGCCGTGCCGCGCCGCTGGATCGACTCGCGAACCAGGGGAGCGCCTCGGTAGGTGATCGTGCCGGCAAGCGGACGGATATAGCCGCTCACGATGTTGAAGAGCGTCGTCTTGCCCGAGCCGTTGGGGCCGATCAGGCCGATGATGCCGCCTTCCGGGACGTCGAACGTGACAGACCGCAGCACGGCGAGGCCGCCGAACGAATGGCCGACTTCCTTCAGCGCGAGGATGGCGTTAGCGGGCATGGTTGCCCTGCCGTGCGGCAAGCCGCGTCCAGAGACGACCGAAGGCACCCATCAATCCGTCGGGCAGCAGGACGACGACGGCAACGAGGGCGAGGCCAAACAGGATCTGGTGGATGTCGCCCAGCTTGCTCAGGAACTCCGGCAGGAAGGTCACGAACAGGGCGCCAACGACGATCCCGGGGATGGACGTGGCGCCGCCGATCACCGGGATCAGGAGGAAACTGATGGAGCGGTCGACCGTGAAGCTCTGTGTGCTTACGAACGAGGCATGATGGGCGAACAGGCTGCCCGCGAGACTGCCGAACAGGGCGCAGACCACGAAGACCCGCGTTCGCAGCGACTGCAGGTCGACCGACAGGGCGGCGGCGGCGGTGCTCGAGTCGCGCATGGCGCGCAGCATCAGACCGCTGCGGCTGTCGACGAGGTTGTGCGCCGCCGCCATGCAGGCGAAGGCCACGATCCAGACGAAGAAGTAGTAGCGCGACGGGCGGTCGAGAACGAACCCGAACAGGTCGAGCTTGGGGATGCCGCCGATGCCCAGCGTGCCGCCGGTGAGCCAGTCCCATTCGAAGAACAGGGCGCTGGCGATGGCGCTGAGCGCCAGGGTGCCCAGGGCGAGAAAGTAGCCCGTGAGGCGCAGGATCGGACGGCCGATCACGTAGGCGAGCGCCATGCTGATGGCAGCACCGACGACGAAGCCCACGATGCTCGGCAGGCCCATCATCACCGTGCAGTAGGCGCTGGCATAGGCACCGAGGCCATAGAAGGTGGCCTGCGCCAGGTTGACGATGCCGCAATGCCCGAGCAGCAGGCCAATGCCAAGACCGGCGATCGTGTAGATGCCGGTGAAGACCAGCAGGTCGGCGATGTTGCGTGGTACGACGAAGGGCAATGCCGCCCATATGACGAGCGCGACGGCGATCCAGAGGAGGCGGGGCTGCATGGTCATCCTCCCCGCCGGCCGGCGCGGCCCAGAATGCCGTTCGGCATGAGGATCATGATGATGATCAGCACCGAGAAGGCGACGACGTCCTTGTAGCTCGACGAAATGCCGATGATGGCCAGCGACTCGACCAGGCCGAGCGTGATGCCGCCAACGGCCGCTCCTAGGGGATTGGTGAGGCCGCCGAGCACGGCTGCCGCAAAGCCCTTCAGGGTAAGGTTGAGGCCGAGCGTATAGTCGACGGAGATCAGCGGCGTGACGAGGATGCCGCCCAGGGCGCCGAGCAGGCCGCCCAGAATGAAGGTGTAGGTGCGCATGCGCCCGACATTGATGCCGGTGGTTGCCGCGCCATCGGCGTCGATCGATGCGGCCATCATGGAGAGCCCGACGGTCGTGCGATGGAAGAAGGCGCGCAGCAGCAGCGTGGCGCCGATCCCGATCGCGATCAGCCAAAGCGCGTGGAACTGGATGACGGCATCGAGGACGAGCAGGACGCCCTCGCCGCCGATCGGCGGCAGCAGATGGCCGTCGCGGCCGATGAAGAAGAGGATGGACGCCGACAGCGTCAGGGCGAGGCCGATGGTCAGGAGGAGGAAGCTGTCTTCGCTGGCGTTCTTCTTAGCCATGTAGCGGACGAAGGCGACCTCGATGAAGGCGCCGACCAGCGCGCCGGCGAGAACGCCGCCGGCGATGGCGGCCGGATAGGGCCAGCCGGACTTGGTGAGCAGAAGGACCGTCGTCATGGCGCCGATAACCGCGAACTCGCCCTGCATGGCGTTGATGACGCGGCTTCCCTTGAAGATCGCCGACAGGCCCATGCCGACGAAGGCATAGACGATGCCGTTGGTCACGCCGGCGAAGATCGCCTGCAGGACGAGGCTGAGAGTCATTGAATGCGGTTCCGCGGGCAAGGAGACGGCGCAGGTTTTGCTGCCTGCGCCGTCGAACGGTGGTTACTGTGCGACGCGGAATGGCGTGCGGGTGTACTTGCCGCCGACGAGCTTCGAGAAGACGAAGCTCGAGATCGGAATTCCCGTCATGTCGTCGGCTGCGAAGTTGTAGTTGGCGAGCACGCCCGTGTAGGGCGCCTTCATGGCCTCGCAGAGCTTCTCGCCCGTCACGTCGGCGCCGGCCTTGGTAAGAGCCGCGGCGATGATGTGGGCGGCATCCCAGGCCGCCGCTTCGTAGTTCTTCGGCGTCGAGTTGTAGGTCTGCTTGTAGAGGTCGACGAAAGCCTTCTGGTGCGGCAGCGGATCCTCGCCGACCACGAACTCGGGGATGGCGATGTTGTCGGCCGCCGGACCCATGGCGTTCACGTACTCGTACGAGGACGAGCCGATCGCCGCGATCACCGGCTGGGTGATCTGGATCTGCTTGACGTTGCGGAACGGCGTCGCCGACGTGGCGATGATGAACACCGCTTCGGGGCGTGCGGCCTTGACCTTGGCGGCCTGTGTGGTCGTATCGGTGGCGCCGATCTCGAACTTCTCGACCGCCACCAGCTTGACGCCGTACTTGTCGGCGAGGGGCTTCAACTCGGCCATCACGACATTGCCATAGCCCGCGTCATGCAGCACGCCGACCTTGGTCGCCTTGATGCTCTTGGCATATTCCAGCAGGGCCTGGGCGTTCAGGCGCTGCGGCGGCAGGACGTGCGCCACACACTTGCGCTCACGCTCGACGGCCGGGCCGATGCCGGTGAAGGCGATCTGCGGGATCTTGTTGGCGTGCGTGACGCCGCCGACCGCAACGGTGCTCGCCGTCAGCGACGGACCGAGCAGGGCCACGACCTTCTGCCCGAAGATCAGGTCGTTGGCCTTGCTGAGAGCGGTATCGGGGTTGGACGCATCGTCTTCGATGATGATCTTGATGGGACGGCCCTTTACGCCGCCCTTCGCATTGATGTCCTTCTCGGCCAGCAGAAGGCCGTTGCGCTCAGGCACGCCGAGGCCCGCCCCGGCGCCGGTGGCCGACACGATGGCGCCGATCTTGATCGGTTCGCCCGACGTCTGCGCCTGCGCCGCCATGGCGCTCAAACCGACCAATGCCGCAGCGCCGGTCAACCTCGCAATCGATGACAATGACATTCTTGCTTCCTCCCACGTGATGGATTTCTTCATTGGCCGCTTGCCGTCAGAGCAACGGCGGCGGTCCGGCCATGCCGAGGGCATGCTGGCCGAACAGGGCGCCCTGTACGTCGGGCGAGAACATGACGTGTGCGTTGGCTGCGTGCGCGTCGCGGAACAGGCGTTGCATGGTCCCGCTGAGATAAAGGCCGCTGGAGCCGGCGACGGTCATCAGCATGTCTACGGCTTCGAGGCAGAGGCGGACCGAGAAGAAGGCGTCGCGCCGATAGCGCAGCTTGTCTTCGTGCAGCGGTTCGCGGCCGGCACGGGCCACGTCCATCGCGTGAGCGCAGATCGCCCGCATCATCATCTCTGCCGCGTCGATGCGGGCGCTGGCCTCGGCCACCCTGAGCTGGACGGCCTGGCTGGCGCCGACCGGCTGCCCCGTGGTCGTGGCGTTGCGCTTGCGCGCCGCTCCCACGACGGTCTCGTAGGCCCCTTGCGCGCAGCCCAGCATGGTGCCCGACAGCACATAGGGACCCAGCGCCAGCATCGGCAGGCGGAAGAGCGGGGAGGGATTGACGGTAGAGCCGGGGTGCGGCTTGCCGTTCATCGCCCAGGCCGTGACCGTCCTGTAGTCCGGCACGAACAGGCCCTTGATCACGACATCCTTCGAGCCGGTGCCGGAGAGACCGACGGCGTGCCAGGTGTCGATGATCTCGTACTGCGAGCGATGGACGAGGGCGAAGCGCTGGTCGACCGGCGGGCCATCGTCATGCTCGCGCACCATGAAGGCCAACATGTTCCAGTCCGAATTGTCGACCCCGGAGGAAAGCGGCCAGCGGCCCGAGACCTCGTAGCCGCCCTCGACCTTGCGGCCGCGGCCGGCCGGGAAGACGAGCGAGGTGGCGATCAACGTATCGCGCGAGATGTCCCAGATCTCGTCCTGCGCTTCCGGCTGGAAGTAGCCCAGCATCCAGTGATGGCTGGCGAGATTGCCGAGGTTCCAGGCGGTGGAAGGGCAGACCCGGGCGATCGTGGCGCAGGTGTCGACCAGAATGCCGACATCGAGATCGGCGCCACCGACGCGGGCCGGTTGAACCATGCGGAAGAGGCCGCTGCGATGGAGGTCGCGCTCGGTCTCGTCGGGCAGCCGCCGGAGCTTCTCGCAATCGACCGCCCGTGCCGCGAGGGCTGGCACCAGGGCGCGCGCCCGATCGAGCATTTCCGAGTAGCTCACGCCGGCGAATGACGTCGGTTCGGCCGGCAGCGTCGCCGACTTCGACCAGCCGGTGGCCCCTTCTCTCGGCATCCCAGTTCCTCCCACCGATACGGCGTTGTTCGTTGAAGGAACGATGCGCGTCGTGCACGATCAGGTCAAGTGACCTAATTTTTTGGTCATGTGACCTCGGGAGGAACAATGGCGATCAAGGTGCTCGAAATCCATCATCAAGGGGTGCGCATCGGCGCCGACGAGAAGACTCTCGCCGATCTCGAAAATTTCTATGCCGGCGTCCTTGGCCTCGAGCGCGACAAAGGCAGGCCGGAGATTCCCGGCATTCCGGGCATGTGGATCAATGTCGGCGAAGTCGGGCAGATCCACCTGATCGGCGGCGACCTGCCGTCACCCTTCGCCCAGGGGCCAGGCCGAGATCCGACGGCGCCGCACGTGGCGCTCGCCGTCGAGAACATTGTCGAGACCAAGGCCGAGCTCGACCGGCTGGGAGCATCGTACTGGTCGCTGAAGGGGGCGACGGGCCCGGATGCCGAGCAGCTCTTTCTCAACGATCCGTGCGGCAACATGGTGGAACTCCACCAGTTCGATAAGTGCCGCTGCCGGCTGAAGAGCCGTGTGAAGCCGTCCTAGCCCGACACGGGCGCGGCGAGGCCCGCGCACAGGAAGGGAACGATCTCGCGGATGGCCGCCTCCATGTCCGCGGGATCGCAGCGCCCCTGGGAGATCGCTTCCAGGCGGCCGGGCTGGAGCAGCGTCCAGACGTACGCGCCCATCATGAAGTAGTAGCGCCAGTAGAGCGTTTCGGTCGGCACGGCGGGCAGGGCACGGCCGATCGCGGCGACGTAGAGTGCGTTGGTCTCGTCGTAGATGTTGGCCCGCACGACGTTCGCCGTCTCGTCCGGATCGGTGAAAAGCCGGGCATGCATCTGCATGGTGGAAGGCTTTCCGCTCTGCCGGGCTTCCGGCAGCAGCAGCGACCTCACCAGCGCGTCGACCAACGCCTCGAGTGGGACGCGGCCGTTCGGATGCCGTGACTCGGCTTCGCGCAGCAACGATCGGCGGCGGTCGGTGACTTCCCGGCCGATGCGCGCGACCACGGCCTCGAAGATCGCGCGCTTCGATTCGAAATAGTAGTGAAGCTGGCCGACATTGACCCCGGCCCGACGGGCGATGGCCCTCGTGGTCGCGCCACCATAGCCGAACCGGCCGAACATCTCTTCGGCAACGTCTAGGATGCGCTCCGGCAGATTGGGTTTCTCGAGCCGTTGGCGCCGCCTTGTGGCGCCCGATGATCTCGCGGGCGAACTCTTCGCGCGGATGCGCCCGCTCTTCTTGCTGACTGCCTTTGTTGCCACGAAGATTCCCGGTTTCGATGGAGTGCCTCTCATAAAGGGAAGCCCCGCTCATTTCCATTCCTGCTGCCACTTTGGCGGGAGTTTGCGGTCCGGCGGCGGAGATTGGAGCCGGGAGCGCGCGCCGTTGAAGCAGGGCCGATTCCTCGGTAGCGTCCAGGCTGCGAGAGAGGTCGGGCGAGAGGAAGCATTTTGATGGTGATGGCTTCCGGAAGCGGGTGGAGCAAGCGATGGCTCGCGATACCTGTCGTGGCCTACGCGTTCGTCTTTGCGCTGCTCGGCGGCGCTGGCTTTGCTCTCTGGGCAATGGAGGGGGGTGGCCTGCCATGGGCCCCCGAAGCCGAGCCCGCATCTGTAGCCGCGTCCAAAGCGGTACAGTTGGAATTGTCCCCTCTCGGTCGGGGGCTCGACCTTCCGCCGCGCACCACAGCTCCTCAGGCGACGGCGCCGACGGAGCTTAAGGCGGCGCCGCAACCGGCGGCGCCCCTGCTGCAGCAAGCCGAGGCGGGGAAGGACGATACGGCGGCCTTGTCGACGAAGACGCCTGAACCGCCGACGTCGACCTCCCCATGTTCGGTCGATCCCGGCCCTTGGCCCACCGACCGGACGAGCCAGATCAAGATCATCCAGCTTCTGCTGCGCGACCTCGGCTTCTATGCCGGCACCACCTACGGCACGATGGGACCGGCCACCCGGGCGGCGATTGCCAAGTTTCAGCTCGCCGCCAACGAAGCCGAATCAGGCGAGCCCAACGAGATGTTGTTCGTGGCGCTCAAGAAGAAGTGCGCGTCGGCGTCGCCCTGAGCGAGCCGGCCCAGGCGGTATCGTCGGCGCCGCAGCGCTTAGGCCTCGCGCCGGCCGTCGTGCCCTTCGGCTTCGTCGTAAGCCGACTTGATCATCCACCAGCAGAACAGGATGGCGAACGCCGACAAGGCCAGGCCGAAGGCCAGGATACCGCTGTCGCGAGCAGCGCCAGCCATGAACAGGCCGACAAGGCCGAGCAGGCCCACGAATATGCCCATGATCCAGTGAGACATTTTTCTCTCCTCAATCGTCGTCGAACAGAATGCGGCCTGCAGAGCCGTCGGGGTCGTCGTATTGGCCGTTGCGCAGCGCCCAGAGAAAGGCCGCCAGAGCCAGCAAGCCCAGGAAGAGCGCTGCCGGCACGAGAACGAGCAGACTGTCCATCAGAGCACCTGCCGAAGGCTGGAGGGCTGCGGGGCTGGCGGGCGAATGCCAAGGCGCAATGAATTGCCGATCACCAGCAACGAGGACGAGGACATGGCCACGGCGGCGACCAGGGGCGTGACCTCGCCCAGGATCGCCAGCGGCACGGCGGCGAGGTTGTAGAGGAGCGCCAAGGCCAGGTTCTGGCGCATCAGGCGATTGGCGCGACGTGCCACATCCAGCACTTCGACGACCGGCTGCAGTGCATCGCCCTGGAACACCGCATCGGCGGCATTCTGCGTCGCTTCGGCGGCCGTCGTTGGCGATAGAGAAGCATGCGCGGCGGCAAGGGCCGGCGCATCGTTCAGCCCGTCGCCGACCATCAGCACGTGCTTGCCCTGCGTTGCCAGCGCGGCCAGGTGCTGTGCCTTGGCCGCGGGCCTCGCCTCGGCACGCCAGGTATCGATGCCGACGATCCGGGCGACATCGGCCACGGCGGTCGGCCGGTCACCCGAGAGCAACTCGACGGCGAGCCCGTCGCGATGCAAGGCCGCGACGGCCTTCGCGGCATCGGAACGCAGCCGATCGGCAAAGGCGAAGCGGACTGGCTTGTGGCCCGGCTCGACGAACCAGAGTTCGGACCGGCCGTCGTCCACTGCATCGGCGACGCCACAGAAGGCGGCCGATCCCAGGCGCGCGTCGCCGCTTTCGAGCCCCTCGCCAGGATGCTCGACGACGTTCGGGGTGGCCGCCACTCCCGGCACGGCGCGCAGGAGGGCGCGCGCCAGGGGATGGCGGGAGTTCGCCGCGAGCGCGGCCGCGCGACGCCTGGTTTCGGGGTCGGCAGGACCGTCGACGAGTTCGGGACGCCCCAGGGTAAGGGTGCCGGTCTTGTCGAAGACGACATGGTCGATCTGCGCCAAACGCTCGAGTGTCATCGGTGAAAGCAGCAGGATGCCCGACCGCAGCAGGCGCGTGCCCGCCACCACCTGAACGACCGGGACGGCAAGGGCGAGTGCGCAGGGACAGGTGATGATGAGCACCGCCGTGGCCACCAGCAGCGCGCGATCCCAGGCGAGGCCTCCCAGCATCATCCAGCCGAAGAAGGTCAGCAGTGCGGTGACATGCACCACTGGCGCATAGGCGCGTGCGACCCGGTCGGCGATGGCCGTGAAGCGCGACCGCCCACGTTCGGCAGCCTCGACGAGCCGGACGATCTCCGCCAGCAAGGTGTGGTCACCCGCGGCGGTAACGCGTACGCGCAGCGGGGCGCCGAGGTTGACCATGCCGGCGAATACCCGGGCCCCCGGTTCGACCGCCTGCGGTACGCTTTCACCGCTGATCAGGGCGGCGTCGAGCGAGGATCTTCCCTGGCAGACGATGCCGTCTGCCCCCAGCCGTTCGCCGGCCGCGACCAGCAGCACGTCGCCGGGAACGAGCGCGTCGACGCGGCGCGGGGCCGTGCTGCCGTCGGCCGTGACGACCGTGACGCTGCGGGCTGTCAGCGCCAGCAAGGCCCGTACGGCATGGCGCGCACGGCCACGGGCGCGACGGTCGAGGTAGCGGCCGACCAGGAGGAAGAAAAGCAGGGTGATCGCCGAATCGAAGTAGGCATGCGGGCCGCCGACCCAGGCTTCGTGGAGGCTCACCACGCAGGCCAGAATGACGCCGATCGAGATCGGAACGTCCATGTTGGTGCGGCCGGCCTTCAGGGCGGCGATGGCCGAACGGAAGAAGGGGCGACCGGCGTAGGCGACGGCGGGCAGAGCGATGGCAGCTGAAAGCCAATGGAAGAGGGTACGCGTCGCCTCGCCCATCGAGCCGTCGTGGCCCGACCAGACGGCGACCGACAACAGCATGACATTGGCGGCGGCAAATCCCGCCACCCCGAGCGCGCGCAGCAAGTCGCGCGTGTCGCGATCCTCGCCGGCGTTGGCCGCGACGATGTCGTAGGGGGCCACCTTGAAGCCGAGGGCCGCGACAAGGCCGGCATGGGCATTGGCGTCCTCGGCCGGACCACGCCAGCCAAGAGAGAGACGCCGCGTCGAGAGGTGTACGCGAGCCCTGGTGATGGCCGGGTTGCGTGCCAGCAGGCTCTCGATCAGCCAGACGCAGGCGGCGCAGTCGAGGCCTTCGACCAGCAGGTCCAACGTGGCTTCGTTCCGGCCGGTGACGTGCGCATGGCCGGCGAAGTCGGTTTCCAAGGGCTCCGGCCGCCTTGCGTGCCGTTCCTCCAGGCGTCGGTAGAAGGAATCAAGACCGGCCGCGCCGATGATGGCGTGTGCGCCGGCGCATCCTGCGCAACAGAACTTGCTGTCGGAAAGCCCGCGCAAGACCTCGCCGCAATGCGCGCAGCTCCGCTCGACCACGGCAGCGGGAGAGGGCGCGCAGAGGGCGACGTCGGTCATTGCAGGAACATCCGGCGGGTCTGAGCGAAGCGCTGGCCGTCGCGCTCGATCACGATGTCGATGTCCCAGTTCCCGCGGGCCGGCAGGTCCACCGTGCCGGTAAGCTGTCCCGGTCCGACGATGGCCATGGCAATGTCGAGCGGCGGCCGCTTTTCCGTCGGCCGCACCAGCTCGACGGTCGCACGCGCACCGGCGAGTGGCCGGCCGTCGCGATCGGACAGGGTGAGATCGAGCCGGCGGCTCTCCGGCCGCCATTTGGAGTCGATTCGCCAGCCCAGAGAATCCCGGCTTTGCTGGGCGGTAATGACGTCGTTGTAGCGCAGCCCGCGGTCGCGTGGCTTGGGCGTATAGAGGCCCGAGAACGATCCCACGGCAAACCAGATCATGATGCCGTTGACCGCGATGACGAGCATAAAGCCCAGGACGAAAAGCCAGGGAATGTAGCGACCGCGCGAGGCGAGGGGGGTGCTCATCGGCAAGCTCCTTTAACGGCCAGGTCCGACAAAGACGGCATCGTGCGAGGCCCGACGCGCCTGTGATGCCTCGCGCACTTGGAACGTGATCGGCTTGGAGCCCGCGGGCGCGTTCTTCGACGGTACCGTAACGAGCACCCGGAAGGTGCCGACCGCGTCGGGATGCACCACCAGACTCGGCGATCCCGATGCGCCATCGGCGTCGGCGCCGATGATGCTCAGAACAGCCGAGGGCAGTCCTTCGACGGCCACCTGGAAGTGAGCCTCCTCGCGATGCTTGTTCAGGATCTTGAGGGTATAGGAGTTGCGAATGTCGCCGTTGGACAGGCGGACATAGTTCGGGCTGCGGTCGCGCTGGACCGTCAGTTCGGCGTCGCTGCGCAGCAGGAATGCCACCAGCATGATCGCAGATACGAGGCCGAGCAGGCCGGCATAGAGCAGGGTGCGGGGCCGCAGCGGCCGCCACGCCACGCGGCCGGTCCCCTTGACCGCGCTGGTCTCCTTGGCGTGCTGGTTGGCCAGGGTGTCCCAGCGGATGAGGTCCAGCGGCCGCCCGACCTTGTCCATGGTCTGGGTGCAGGCGTCGATGCAGAGGCCGCAGCCAATGCATTCGATCTGCTGGCCGTCGCGGATATCGATGCCCGTCGGGCATACGGCGACACACAGGCGACAGTCGACGCAGTCTCCACGATCCTCCCAGGTGTCGCCGGCCTTGTGCTTGCCGCGCGGCTCGCCGCGCCATTTCTGGTAGGTCACGATCAGGCTCTGCTCGTCGAGCATCGCGGCCTGGAAGCGCGGCCAGGGGCACATGTAGGTACAGACCTGCTCGCGTGCCCAACCCGCGAGAACGTAGGTGGTCGCGGTGAACAGCCCGACGAACGTATAGACTTCAAGCGATGCCTCGCCGCGGAAGATCTTGACCAGAGTGGTCGGAGCGTCGACGTAGTAGAAGACCCAGGCGCCGCCCGTCGCCGCCGCAATGACAAGCCAGGCGGCATGCTTCAGGCCCTTGCGGGCAGCCTTGGTTGCCGACATCGGCTGGCGGTCGAAGCGCATGCGCTCGTTGCGATCGCCTTCGATCCAGCGCTCGACCAGCATGAAGAGATCGGTCCAGACGGTCTGCGGGCAGGTGAAGCCACACCAGACGCGCCCGAACAGTGACGAGGCGAAGAACAGGCCGAGCGATCCCAGGATCAGAAGGCCGGTGACGAAATAGACTTCCTGCGGCCAGATGACGACGTCGAAGAACCAGCCGCGCCGGCCGTCGAGATCGATCAGGATGGCCTGCGACGGCGCATTGGGGCCGCGGTCCCAGCGTATCCACGGCACGAGGTAGTAGAGGCCGAGCAGCAGGACAAGGACGGCCCACTTGATGCGCCGCCACTGCCCGGCAATCGCACGCGGGTAGACCTTGATGCGGGTGACGTAAAGCGGCAGCTCGGCTTTCTGTGCGGCGAGCGAGACCGCGTCTTCATCCCGAACCTTTGTGTCGATACCCATGATACGCTCGCATACTGCCTAGCGGCCGCCGCCCAGTGCGTGGACGTAGATCGTGAGCATCTTGATGGTCGCTTCGTCGAGGCGTCCGGTCCAGGCCGGCATGCTGCCGTTGCGGGCGTAGAAGATCGACCGATAGATGGCATCGCGATTGCCGCCATAGAGCCAGATCCCGTCGGCGAGGCTGGGCGCGCCCAGCTCCTGGTTGCCCTTGCCTTCGGGACCATGGCAGGCCGCGCACTGATCCTTGAAAATCTGCGCGCCTTCCGGCGTGGCCTGCGCCTTGCCGGACAGGCTCAGCACATAGTCCGTCACCGCCGCGATCTGGGCGCCCGTGAGCATGCCGTCGATGCCGAAGCGCGGCATCATCGACTGGCGGGACTTGTCGTCGGCATTGCGGATGCCGTGCTCGATCGTGGCGCGGATCTGGTCGAGACTGCCGCCCCAGATCCAGTCGTCGTCCACCAAGTTGGGGAAGCCGTGGCTGCCCGCACCGCCGGCGCCGTGGCACTGCATGCAGTTGGTCTGGAACGCCGAGCGACCACCGGCCATGGCGAAGCTGAAAAGCTCGGGCTCCTTGGCGATGTCGGCGAGCGAAGTGGTCCGGATGCGGTCGACGAAGCCGGCGCGCGCCTTGGCCTGCTCGGCGAGCTCCTGGGTGAGTTCGGCGCGGCTCCAGTAACCCAGCACACCCTTCGTATGGCCGTTCAGCCACGGCCAGGACGGGTAGAGGGCACAGTAGACGATGGCGAACACCACCGTGGCGTAGAAGGTATAGACCCACCAGGTCGGCAGCGGGGTGTTCAGTTCCTTGACGCCATCCCACTCGTGGCCGGTCGTGTTCTGACCCGACAGCGTGTCCTTCTCGATCTTGGTCGGCATGGCCGGTCCTTCGTCATTCGTCGTTGAGCGGGATGCGGGAGTCCTTCTCGAACCGGCGCCGGTTCTTCGGACGCCATGCCCAGAAGGCGATGCCGGCGAAGACCACGATCGCCCAGATGGTCCAGATCGAGGTGAGCAGCTCGCCGAGCGCTTCGAGAGTCATGTCCGTTCTCCCTATTGCCGCAGCCGCTCGGGCGGGATGTCGCCGAAGCGCACCAGCGTGCCCAGCATCTGCAGATAGGCTACGAGCGCATCCATTTCGGTGATCGCCGTCGAGTCGACATTGAACTTGCCGACGACGGCCCGCGGATACCGCTTCTCCATCGCCGTCGGATCGAGCTCCGGATTGACCTGCGCTTCGAGGTCGGCGCGGGCGTTGGCGATCATTTCGTCGGTATAGGGCGTGCCGGCCGCGCGCATCGCGCGGAGGTGGCCGGCGATGTCGCTGTAGTCGAGCTTCTTGTAGGCGAGGAACGGATAGGCCGGCATGACGCTCTCCGGCACGACGGCACGCGGCGAGACGAGATGGGCGACGTGCCAGTCGTTGGAATAGCGGCCTCCGACGCGCGCCAGATCCGGCCCGGTGCGCTTGGAGCCCCACTGGAAGGGCCGGTCGTACATGCTTTCGGCGGCGAGGCTGTAGTGACCGTACCGCTCGACTTCGTCCTTGAACGGGCGGATCTGCTGGCTGTGACAGGTGTAGCAGCCCTCGCGGACGTAGATGTTGCGGCCCAGCAGCTCGAGCGGCGTGTAGGGACGCACCCCGTCGACCCGCTCGATCGTGGTCTCGATGGAGAACAGCGGGATGATCTGCACCAGACCGCCGATCGAGACCGTAATCAGGGTCAGGATCACCAGCAGGATGGCGTTCTTTTCGATCGTCTCGTGACGAATGAGCATTTGCGCGTCTCCTAGGCCGCGAGAGCAGGGTGGGGACGCGTGGAAACCGCTTCGGCTTCGCCGCGGATCGTGCGCCACATGTTGTAGGCCATGAGCAGTCCGCCGGTCAGGAAGCAGACCCCGCCCAGGAACCGGATGAAGTAGAAGGGCTGCATGGCGGCGACGGTCTCGACGAACGAGTACTGCAGGAAGCCCAGCTCGTCGTAGGCGCGCCACATCAGGCCCTGCATGATGCCGCTCACCCACATCGCGGTGATGTAGAGAACGATGCCGATGGTCGCGATCCAGTAGTGCCAGCCGATCAGGCGGGTCGACCACATGGCCGGGCGGTTCCACAACTTCGGCACCATATAGTAGAGCGTGCCGAACACGATGAAGGCGACCCAGCCCAATGCGCCGGAATGGACATGGCCGATCGTCCAGTCGGTGTAGTGGCTGAGCGAATTGACGGCCTTGATCGACATGACCGGACCTTCGAAGGTCGCCATGCCGTAGAAGCCCACGGCGGTGACCGAGAAGCGCAGCCCGGGATCGGTGCGCAGCTTGTCCCACGCGCCGGAGAGCGTCATCAGGCCGTTGATCATGCCGCCCCAGCTCGGCATCCACAGCATGACGGAGAAAACCATGCCGAGCGTCTGCGCCCAGTCGGGCAGCGACGTGTAGTGCAGGTGATGCGGGCCGGCCCAGATGTACATGAACACCAGGGACCAGAAATGCACGATCGACAGCCGGTAGGAGTAGACCGGGCGGTTCGCGGCCTTCGGGATGTAGTAGTACATCATGCCGAGGAAGGCCGCGGTCAGGAAGAAGCCGACGGCATTGTGCCCGTACCACCACTGGATCATGGCGTCCTGCACGCCCGACCAGGCGCCGTAGCTCTTGGAGCCGGTGATCGACACGGGTATTGCCATGTTGTTGACGATGTGCAGGCCGGCGATGGTGATGATGAAGGCGAGGTAGAACCAGTTCGCCACGTAGATGTGCGGCTCTTCGCGCTTCAGCACGGTGCCGAGATAGACAACCAGGTAGGCGACCCAGACGATCGTCAGCCAGAGATCGATGAACCATTCCGGCTCGGCGTACTCCTTGCTCTGGGTGATGCCGAGCAGGTAGCTGGCGGCGGCCGTGACGATGAAGAACTGGTAGCCGAGCAGCACGAACCAGCCGAGCGGTGCGCCGCCGAACAGGCGGGCGCGGCAGGTGCGCTGCACGACATGGAAGGCCGTGCCGATCAGCGCGGTGCCGCCAAACGCGAAGATGGCGGCCGACGTGTGCAGCGGCCGCAGGCGGCCAAAGGTCAGGTACTCGCTGTCGAAACTGAGCTGCGGCCAGACCAGCTGGGCGGCGATGACGACGCCCGCCAGGAAGGCGACGATGCCCCAGAACATCGTCAGCACGACCGCAGCACGGATCACATCCTCGACATAGCGCGGCGCAGAGGGGCGTCCGGCATTCAGGATTGCTTGACTCGACATACTTTCTCCCCGCGAAGGTCGGACGGACCCTAGGAGATCGCCGCCGGAGAACCTTGATTTAGGTCAAGGCCCACGTCTGCCGGGCCGATATCTAGTGACGCATGCATTTCGAGAGTGAAACGCCATGAGCGAGTCCGTCGCGGTTTTCCCCGGACCGCAACCGCGCATCCGGCGCGTTGCGATCGACCGGCCGTGGACCTGGCTGGCAGCAGGCTGGAACGATCTATGGACCGTTCCCGTCATCAGCCTGTCCTATGGTTTGTTCCCAGTCATCACGGGCTGGCTGGCAATCGCTCTGCTGCTGTGGTTCGACTATCCCTCGCTGGTGTTGCCGCTCAGCGCCGGCTTCTTCTTTGTCGGGCCGTTCATTGCGGTCGGCCTCTATGAGACCAGCCGGCGGCTCGAAGCCGGCCTGCCCGTCGATGGCGACTCGACCCTGAGCGCCTGGCGTCGCAATGCCGATCAGATCGCCCTGATGGGCCTCGCCCTGCTCTTGCTGCACCTCGCCTGGATGCGCATTGCGCAGCTTCTCTTCGCCTTCTTTCCCTGGCAGAGCGTTCCATCCTGGACCCATTTTACGGATCTCCTTTGGCACGCAACGCGCAGCCTGCCGTTCCTTGCGGCGGGCGTGGCGATCGGCGCCGTGCTCGCCGCGGTGGCATTCGTCATCGGAGCCTTTTCGATGCCTTATCTCCTGGACCGCCGCTGCTCGAACCTGTTCGAAGCCATCGCCATCTCCGTCGCCGCGGTGAGGCTCAATCCCAAGCCAATGCTCTTGTGGGCCGGGTTGATCGTCATGCTGGTGACCATGGCGATGGTGCCGGGCTTCCTCGGACTGGTCGTGGTGTTGCCGGTCGTGGCGCATTCGACATGGCATGCCTACCGCGACATCGTGAGCTTCGAGGCGTTGCCCGAACCCGCTAGAAGCGCTGGCTCGCCAGCGTAAGCATCACCAGCGCGTTCCCAAGCAGGAGGGGGGCGCTCATCCATCGGCCCGCGCCTCGCAACTTCCGGCGCATCAGCAGGCCGCCCCAGCCCACGGCGATCAAGGCTGGCATCGTGCCGAGGGCGAAGGCTGCCATCGCGAGGCCGCCGCTCGACCCCGAACCCGTGCCGGCCGCGGCGGCCAGGGCGCCATAGAGCAAGCCGCACGGCAGGAAGCCGAGCAGGACGCCCAGGCCGTATCTCGCGGCATTGCCGGTGGCGCCGGCAAGAGGTCCGGCGAGGCGCGACAGCCAGGCCTGCAGACCAAACCCGTTGATGCCCAGCGACACCCCCAGTGCCTGGGTAATCAGCAGCAGCGCGGCCGCCACGAGTAGGGTGCCGGACAGCCAGCCGAAGGCCGCCGTCGACGCGAAAAGCCCCGTAGCCTCTCCGGCGATCGCCCCCAGCAGCACATAAGTCGTGAGGCGCCCGAGATGATAGGGCGCGAGCGCGGCCCCTGCGAGCCGATGCCATTCCCCGTAGTTGGCCCGCGCGGGTTTGTCGGCATCGGCAATGACTTGTCCGAGCACGAAGGGGCCGCACATGCCCGTGCAATGGATGAGGCTGCCGGCCAGACCTGCGAGAAGCATCGCGACGGGCAACCCGGCTGGATCCGCCGCTGCCGTCTGCAACCCGTCAGCGCAAAGCGCCAAGAACCGGACAATCGTCTCCATGCTCACAATAGATCATTTCGGCCTCGCCGCGGACTTGACGCAGGTCAAGGCACTCGTTGCACGCAGGCGGCAAAGTAAAACATCACCGGAGGAGATTGACCATGGAATACAAGACGATCCTCGTCCACTGCGACGCCGCGCCCAAGGTCGGCCAGCGGCTTGCCGTTGCAGCGGAACTGGCGCAGCGATTCGGCGCCCATCTGGTTGGCGTGCATGCACGACCGCCGTTCGAGGCTCCCGTCTTCTTCGAAGGGGGGATGCCGATGGACGCGCTGTTTGCCTCCTACGAAGCCGGCGTCAAGGCAGACGCAGAGGCGGCGCGGGCAGCCTTCGACAAGGCGCTGAAGGGGCGACACCTCTCGCACGAATGGCGGGCGGTCGACGGCTTCATCGACAGCGAACTCGCGATCCAGGCGCGTTATGCCGATCTCACCATCGTCGGGCAGACCGACTTCGATGCCCAGACGCCGACGCCGTCCGATCTTCCGGAATCCGTCGTGCTGTCGACAGGGCGGCCCATGCTGATCGTGCCGCATGTCGGAGTCCGTTCGCAGCCGGGTGAACGGGTGATGTTGTGCTGGAACGCCAGCCGCGAAAGCGCGCGTGCGGCGGCAGATGCCCTCCCGTTCCTGCGGGCGGCAAAGAAGGTCATCGTGCTGGTCGTCGATCCGCATACCTCGGCCGATGGTCACGGCGCGGAGCCGGGGGCAGATGTGGCGCACTGGCTGGCGCGCCACGGCATCGATGTCACCGTCCAGCGCGATGTTGCCGCTGACTCGGATGTCGGGGGCGTGGTCCTGTCGCGGGCGGTCGACCACAATATCGATCTGGTCGTGATGGGCCTCTACGGCCATTCGCGGGTGCGCGAGATGGTGCTGGGTGGCGCCAGCCGCACGCTCCTGTCCAGCATGACCGTCCCTCTGTTCGTGTCCCACTGATGGATGCCCGTACCCTCGCGGCCTACGATCGTGCGGTGCCGCGCTACACCAGCTATCCGACGGCCGCGCAGTTTCACGGCGCCATCGGCCCGGTCGAGCATCGGGCCTGGCTGCAGGATCTCGCCCGCACGAGCGCGACTTTCTACCTGCATGTTCCGTTCTGTGCCCGGCTCTGCTGGTATTGTGCTTGCCACACGTCGGCGGTGAACCGGCCGGACTCGCTCGACGCCTACGCGCAGGCCCTGGCGAAAGAGATCGACCTCGTCGCCGCGGCGGCCCCCGATCTCTGCATCGGGTCGATCCAGTGGGGCGGCGGCACGCCGTCGCAACTCGGCGTGGACCGGATCGTGTCGGTCGCCCGACAGCTTGCGGCCCGCTTCGATCGACGCAGTGGCGAAGAGACCTCGATGGAGATCGACCCGCGTTTCTGCGACGAGGCGCTCGTCGGCGCCCTGCAGGCAATCGGCGTCAATCGTGTCAGCCTCGGCGTTCAGGATTTCGATATCGGCGTCCAGCAGGCGATAAACCGGCTGCAGTCGGTCGACGACACGGCCGCGGCAGTCGCTGGCCTGCGCGAAGCGGGCATTCGACGCATCAACATCGATCTCGTCTACGGTCTGCCTCGGCAAACTCCCGAGACGCTGGCGCGCACACTCGATGCCGCCCTGCAATTGGCACCCGACCGATTCGCGGTATTTGCCTATGCGCATGTGCCGTGGATGAAGGCTCGCCAGAAGCTGATCGACACCGAAACACTGCCCGGTGCGGCCGAGCGGTCGGCCATGTCTGCGCTCGTGTCGGAGCGATTGCTCGCCGGTGGCTACGTGAAAGTGGGACTCGATCACTATGCGCGCCCCCACGACGCCTTGGCGATGGCGGCGGGGCGCGGCCAGCTCCGCCGTAGTTTCCAGGGGTACGTCGCCGAAGAGCGGCCGTGGGTCGTGGGCCTCGGTGCTTCGGCCATCTCGAGCCTGCCGCGCGGCTATACGCAGAATGCCGCCGACACGACGCGCTATCGATCGCTGATGGATGCCGCCACCTTCGCGACGGCCCGGGGGCTGGAGTTCTGCGCTGCCGACCGGCTGCGCGGCGAAATCATCGAGCGGCTGATGTGCACCTTCTCGGTCGATCTCGCCGAGGTGTGCTGTCGTCACCAAGTGTCGTTGCCGTCATTCCTGGCCGAGATCGAGGCGCTCCCGGCGCTTGTCGATGACGGCCTGGTTGAACGGCAGGGAGACAGGATCAACGTCACCGAGCGCGGGCAACCGCTGGTGCGCTTCGTCTGTGCGGCATTCGATCATCACTTGCATCATGCCGATGGCCGCCACTCGCGCGGCATCTGAAGGGAGAATTGGGCCATGAGTACGCATCAACTGGTCGCTGCGCATGTCGAAGCAGCGCTCGCCGAGGCCGGCGGCAAGGGCATCTCCGAGGATGTTGTTGCACGGTGCCTTCTGTCGGAGGCGATACGGATCTTCCAGCGCGGCCGCGCGAACGACGATATTGCGGCGGAACTGACGGCCGCCGCCGACAATCTGGACGAGTCCACTCCGCTTGCTTTCATCAGGCCTTGAGCCGTCTTGTCGGTGTCGCCGCCGGCCATGCTATCGTGGCCGGGAAAGGCAATGCATCGATGAGTCAATCCTCGCAATCCGCGGCATCGCCGGAGGAAGCCGCCGCCGTCGTCGCGGCGTCGGGTCATGCGCAACTTCTCCTGTGGCCGGATCTGCGCATCGTCACGGCGAGCGACGGCTACTGCGCTGCGCTGGGCCTCGGGCGCTCTGCGCTGGCCGGTCGGACACTCGACGAGGTCTTCGCTCCGGGGCCGGATCTGGAGATTCTCAAGGCATCCCTCGAAGTCGCGCGCGAGACGGGGCGCCCGCACCGCAACGACAGGTCCGGAAGGCTGCTGGTGCAGTCGCCAGCCGGCAGCGCCGCGGGACTGTCGCTGGCCGATACGGTCAGCAGCCCGGTGCCGTCGCCCGACGGCGGGGTAAGATGGCTGCTGCATGGCGCGGTCCTTCCCGGTGAAGGCGGGCGGACACACTTGGCGCAGGCCCTGGAAGCGGCGGAGGCGCGGCTGCGCTCGGTCCTGCAGACCGTGCCGGACGCCATGATCATCATCGACGAGCGGGGGCGGATCGAGTCGCTCAGCAAGACGGCGGAACGGCTGTTCGGCTTCAGTGCCGGCGAGGTCGTCGGACAGAACATCAGCATGTTGATGCCGTCGCCCTATCGCGAACAGCACGACGTCTATATCGAGCGCTATCTGTCGACCCGCGAGCCGCGCATCATCGGCATTGGCCGTATCGTCGTCGGGCAGCGCAAGGACGGCACCACCTTTCCCATGCATCTCACGGTCGGCGAACTTCAAACCGGCGAGCGGCACCATTTCACTGGCTTCATTCGGGATCTCACGGATCAACAGATCACGGAGACCCGCCTCAAGGAGCTGCAGTCCGAAGTCACGCACATGTCGCGCTACACGGCGCTCGGCGAAATGGCCTCGACGCTTGCGCATGAAATCAATCAGCCCCTGACGGCGATCAGCAACTACCTGAAAGGCTCGCAGCGCCTGATCGATCGTCTGGAGGGAGAGCCGGTGCCCCAGTTGCGCGACGCCGTCGGGAAGGCGGCCGAGCAGGCCTTGCGCGCCGGCCAGATCATCCGTCGCCTGCGCGAATTCGTGTCGCGTGGCGAAAGCGAGCGGCGAATCGAGAGCCTGCCCAAACTGATCGAGGATGCGAGCACGCTGGCCCTGGTCGGCATCAAAGATGTCGGTGTCGAGGTGCGTTTCAGGCTCGACGTCCGGGCGGATCAGGTTCTGGCGGATCGGATCCAGATTCAGCAGGTGCTGGTGAATCTGATTCGCAATGCCATCGAGGTGATGGCGGACAGCGAGCCGCCGCGTACGCTCGAGATCGCGACCGCGGCCGACCCGGACGACATGGTCGTGGTGAGCGTTGCCGATACGGGCGGCGGCCTTGCGCCCGAGATCGCCCGTAACCTCTTCCAGCCGTTCATGACGACCAAGCGCAAGGGCATGGGCCTGGGGCTCTCGATCTGCCGCACGATCGTCGAGGCACATGGCGGGAAGATCTGGGTGGAGACGCCTGCCGGTGGAGGTACCGTCTTCCGCTTCACTTTACCGGGCTTCGGCCGGCAAGAGGGCGGCCATGGCCGCTAGCCAGGTCGTACACGTCATCGATGACGATGCCGACGTTCGTCAATCCCTGGCCTTTCTGCTGAGCACGGAAGGTCATGCCGTCCGGGTGCACGACTCGGCGCTGGCTTTCCTGAAGGCGCTCCCCGACGCGCAGGACGGCTGTGTCCTTACCGACATTCGCATGCCCGATATGGACGGGCTGGAACTTCAACGCCGCCTCAACGAACTGAAGGCGGGATTTCCCGTCATCATTATGACCGGGCATGGCGATGTGTCGCTCGCGGTGACGGCGATGAAGGCCGGCGCCGTCGATTTCATCGAGAAGCCGTTCGACGACGAGGCGCTCTTGTCGGCGGTCCGGACCGCGCTCGCCCGGCATGCCATGGACAGCGAGCGCCAGGCGCGGTTGGCGGCTGTGCAGGCGCGCCTGGCGGGATTGTCGTCACGCGAGCGCGAAGTGCTGCAAGGGCTCGTCGCCGGCAAGGCCAACAAGGTGATCGCCTACGATCTCGGCATTAGTGCGCGCACCGTGGAAGTTCATCGGGCGAATGTGATGACGAAAATGCAGGCCGACAGCCTTTCCGAGCTCGTCCGCATGGTGCTGGCGGCTACGTAGAATCCCTTAGATCAAACCCGAATAGTTGCCGGCTGGCCGCCGGGATACCGATGTGCATCGACAACGCTTCCGGCCGAAACCGGGGAGAGACCGATGCAGATCCTCGCAACCGCTATCCAGATGCCTGCCGCCTTCGCCCTGCGGGGCGCGATGTCGGGAGGGGTGCCGCAGACCCTGAGAAAGGGCGAGGAGCTGTTCGCCGAGGGCGATGCCGCCGATTGGTTCTACAAGGTCGTGACGGGCGCCATAAGGACCAGCAAGCTGCTGAGCGACGGTCGGCGCCAGATCGGCGCCTTCCATCTTGCCGGGGAGATTTTCGGGCTGGAGGCTGGCGAGAACCATCGATTCACCGCCGAAGCCTTGGCCGGAGCCACAGTTCTCGCCTATTGCCGTACCTGCTTGGAACCGTCGGCCCGCGATGGCGGTGCTTTGCGCGAAGAGGTGCTCGCCTCGGCAATCCGCAGTCTCGACCGCGCGCAGGAGCACATGCTGCTGCTCGGACGCAAGACGGCGCAGGAAAAGGTCGCCGCTTTTCTCCTGGACATGGCGGATCGCATGCCTGATGGCGACGGCCAGTTCGAGCTGCCCATGCCTCGTTCCGACATCGCCGACTATCTCGGCCTCACGATCGAAACGGTGTCGCGGACACTCAGCCAGTTCACGCGTGACGGGCTGATCCGGCTGCCGGCTGCCAGTCGATCGATCGAGCTTTGCAATCTGCAGGCGCTACGGCAGCTCAACGTCTAAGCGTACCGACCGCAACACTCAGCCCGCGGGCGGGACGGGCTGCATCCGGTCGATGGCCTTGAAGGCGCGACGCGCCTGGTCGAGCAGTTCCCCGTCGGTCGGGTGGTCCATCGCCTCGACGCCGACGAGCTTGGCGTGGACCCAGGGCATCGCCTTCTCGACATGACGAACCAGCTCGAGCTTTGCCTGAGCCGGACCGACCAGAAGCCATTCCGTGGTGCCGCGCAGGGCATCGATGATGTGATCCAGAAAACTCATATCGAGGGCCTGGTGGCCCGAACCGATGACGCCGGCTTTGTGGTGGACTTGGCGGAACGGGTTGTGTGCCTTGATGGTCTCCCGCTCGATGTCGACGGCATTGAAGCGGAAGATCCGGGCTTCCTTGGAGTCCATCCAGACAATGGCGTGGCTGTGCGTCATTTCAGCTCCTTGGTATGTCGCGACAGGTTTGCCGACGTCGGCTGACGCTCGGCCAGAAGCCGGCCGTTGCGCGGATCGACGATATGCAGGCGGCGGCAAGCCAAGCAGTGCTGCCCAACGTAGGTCGGCAGTGGCGAGTTGGACTCCTCGAAGCTTCCCTGGACGTTGTAGCCTGTACTTGGACAGCGGAAGAGGAAAGTCTGCATCGATAAAGCCGTAACGCCTTGGAAGGCCCGGCGCTTTGATCCAGCGCAAGCCTGCAAGGATGATCGCTGCGATGAAGGGGCGCGTCTGCCGGTTCGGCGCGCGCGGGCTGTCCGGATGACTCGCGGATTATGCCGATCATCCGGCTTTCGTTCGTTGACCTGCATGTGGAACGGGAGCAATCTTCTTCAAATAGAAACTTATTCACTATCGAGAATTTCGATTCGCCATGGATTTCTCCTTCTCCGAGCAGCAGGTCGCCGTGCGCGACACGGTGAGACGTCTCTGTCAGTCGGAGCATCAGCGGCTGGTTGTTGCCGCAGAGGAGAACGAGGTTCTGCCGCGCGAAGTGTTCGCGCGCTGGGGCGAATTCGGCCTGCTGGGCGTCCGCTATCCGGAAAGCGATGGCGGCAGCGGCCTCGACAAGGTCAGCGACTGCATCGTGCGCGAGGAGCTGAGCTACATGAGCCAGGGCTTCGCATCGAGCTGGTCGGCGCACAGCCATCTCGGGATCTGGCCGATCTGGAAGGCCGGCACTGACGATCAGCGCGAGCGCTTCTTCCGGCCTGCCGTGGCAGGGAAGAAGATCGCCGGCTTCGCGCTGAGCGAACCCGATGGAGGCTCGAACATCCGTGCGCTCAAGACCCGTGCCGAACGCACTGCCGGTGGCTGGAAGCTCAACGGCAGCAAGCTCTACATCACGAATGCGCCGATCGCCGATTTCCTGCTCGTTGCAGCCCGCACTGCGCCGGAGCTTCGCGGCGACGCCATCAGCCTGTTCATTGTCGAGCTGCCGGCCAGGGGCATGCACATCGACAAGCTGAAGAAGGAGGGCATCCGTGCCTCCGAGACCGGCCTGATCCACATCGAGGACGTGTTCGTGCCCGACGATTGCGTCCTGGGCGGACGCCTCGGGACTTACCCTGTCATCCTCGAGTCGTTGAGCGAGAACCGCGTAGGTGTCGCGGCCAATGCGCTCGGCATGGCGCGAGCGGCGTTCGATGCGGCCACAGTCTATGCGCAGGACCGCATGGTCGCGGGCAAGCGTGTCGGCGACTACCAGGCAATTGGCCACAAGCTTGCGGAGATGTCGGCGCAGATCGAGGCGGCCAGATGGCTCGTCTACTACGGTGCCTGGCGCGTCGACCAGAATTCGCTGGACTCGTCGACGGCCGCGCGCGTCAAGCTGATCGCGAGCGAAACCGCGGTGGCGGTGAGCGAGCAGGCGATCCGCATTCACGGCGGCGCCGGGATCATGCGCGAGTATCCGGTGGGCCGTATCCACCGCGACGCGCTCGTCTACGTGATCGGCGAAGGCACCAGCGAGATCCAGAAGAACATCATCGCGCGCGATCTCGGCTTCAAGTCCTGAGAGACAGCGCGTTCGCTACGACGTCGAAGATACCGGACGGCGCGCTTGTTCTGCGCAGGCGCTACGCTGCTGATCCGCATCAACCGTCGCACAGTGGCATGTAGGCCGCGCCGATGGCGGATTTCTCTATTGAGAATAGAATTTTCTTGGAAGAGAATTTGGCGCCGGAATGCCTTGCATGCCGGTTGACCACATGCCTGCTCACCGTGCCATGACGGCCGTCGCATCTCGATGCAAAAAGCATCACGACAAAAAGACATAACATAAAAGGAGGAACCCCAATGAATTTTGTCCGCTGGCTCGCCGGCTTCGCTGCTGCAGCGAGCCTGGTGGCGGCCGTGCCCGTCGCGGCGCAGCCTTATCCCAACAAGCCGATCCGGCTGATCGTGCCGTTTGCGCCCGGCTCCGGAAGTGACATCCTTGCACGCATTCTTTCCGAGCCATTGTCTCAGGCGTTGGGCCAGCCAATCGTCATCGACAACAAGCCCGGGAACAATACGACGGTGGGCACCGAGATTGTCGCGACGGCCGCGCCGGACGGATACACGCTCGGCCTCCTGACCAACTCCGGTCTCGCTGCGAGCCCGGGCGGCCTGACGAGCGGAGTCCGCTACGATCCAGTCAAGGACCTGTCCTATGTGACGCTGGTCGCGTCGGTCAATTACGTGTGGCTCGTCAACAACGACGTCAAGGCGAAGACCGCCCCCGAGCTCATCGAGCTGATCAGAACCAATCCAGGAAAGTACAACTACGCGAGCGGCAACACAGGCGGCATCGCCTACGGCGGCTACATCAAGAATGCCTATAAGCTCGACGTAACGCACGTCCCTTACAAGTCGACGCCTCCGGCGCTGGCCGACCTGATCAGCGGTCACGTCCAGATCATGGTGGCCGACGTGCCTGCGTCGTTGAGCATGATCCGGGCAGGCAAGATCCGGCCTGTCGGCGTGCCGTCCGCCAAGCGCTATGAGCTATTGCCCGACGTTCCGACCTTCGTGGAAAGCGGCCTGGCCACGCCGCCGAACATGGATGGCTGGTGGGCCCTGGTCGCGCCTGCCGGGACGCCCAACGAAATTCTCGACCGCTTGAACAAGGAGGTCGTCAAGGTCCTCGAAACGGAGGCGATCAAGACGAAGCTGCTGCAAAGCAGTCTGGTGCCGACGCCGTCGACGCGCGAGCAGGCAGCGCAATATCAGAAGGATCAGCTGCAGGTGTGGACGAAGATGGTCAAGGACCTGAACCTCAAAGTCGACTGACAGAGGCCTACCGCACTGATTGCCGACGGGTCTGCTCGATCCGTCGGTTGCCGACAGGATGGCCGGTGCGCGCTGCTCGGCTGACGGGCAGGCCCGTGTCGGATGCAGTTGCCCATTGCTGACTTTCCATTTGGCCGCCGCGATTGGCGCCACTCGGCCATGGAAGTGGGCACCGTCACTGGGCTTGCATCCGGTGTGCGCAAGCTTATTGCCCGGTATCTCGATAGGTTCGTCCCGTCGACGGTGTGCCAGGATCTCTCAGCTCTGCATTCGGAGGGATGGCGATCATTTCCGATGCCGAATAATGTGGTCCCATAATCTGGAGTGCAGCGCGTCGATCTGGATGCCGAGAACGAATGCCATGCCGCGTGAAGAGCCGGCGCCGGAGAAGCTCGTTGGTGCCTTGATCGGCGGCCTTGCTGTCCTGCGCTATCTGGTGGCGACACAGGCCCCTGTCGGTGTCAGCCGCATCGCCCGGGATCTCGAACTCAATCCAAGTACCTGCTTCAACCTTCTCAAGACACTCGTGCATGAGGGTCTTGTCGTTTTCAACGAGACCACCAAAACCTACTCGATCGGGCTCGGCCTGCTGGCGCTGGCCAAGGGGACGCTGGAGGAGGTGAGCTACATCGCCATGGTACGGCCGCATCTTCGCGAGGTGGCCGCGAACCATGGTGTGACCTGCACGCTGTGGCACGTGATGGGCGGCGAGCGCGTGGTGCTGGTTGATCGCGCTGACAATGATGCGACGATCCGCGTCCATATGAGCATCGGCCAGCGCCTGCCGATGTATATCGCGGCCCTGGGTCGGGCGATGGCCGCGCAATCCGGGTTGACCACGCCGGAGCTGCGCTCGCGCTTCGCCAAGCTGCGTTGGGAGGGCGATCTCACTTTCGATACCTACCTGACCGAGGTCGAAGAGACGCGCAGGCGAGGCTACGCGGTCGATCAGAGCCACTATGTGAGGGGCGTGACCACGGTTTCGTCCGTCGTGGTAGATGCGTCGGGCAAGCCGCTGATGGCCATCAGTGCCGTCGGCTTCGGTGCACAGATGAGCAGGGCCGATATCAAATCGCTCGGCGAAGACCTGCGCGACCGTGCGGCGGCGATCTCGTCTGCGATGGCAGGCCAGCACCGGCCACGCGGCTGAGTGACTTCGAGATATGCCCCCAAGTGTTTCCCCTGTTGCGGAGCAAGCGTGCCGACGGGCAGGGGAAGGGCGCTCCTCCGCCGGCTGGAGCGCCGGCCCAGTGGCGCGCAACGCGGCAGAGTCGTACTTTGTCACGTGCGCGGCGTGAGAGAATGACGGGTAACCATGCACTTCTACCGTCGTACTGTTACCGATAGTTCGGAAGAACTGGCGCGAGCCATTCCCGGCGCGAATTTCCACTGCGTTGCGGACGCCGGCCCCTCGTTCGGCGGACGGTACTGGCACCTCCATCTGGACGGCGTCGTGCTCAGCCGCCTGGAAGTCGACCAGGCAAGCGTCTTGACGGTGGACGAAAGAATACCGGATTTCAGCGTCTGGCATGTCATGAGCCCGCGCTGCTCGGCGAACGGTCGGGATGTCGGCGGTCGGGATGTCGTCATGGTGCGACCCGGCGAGGGCGGAACGATGCGCAGCGCCGACGACGCGCAAGTCGCGACGTTCGGCCTGGAAACTTCCCTGTTCGCCGAGGCGCCGGATTGGGAGCTGCCGTTCGGCCCGTCCAATGCCCGGCGAGCAGGCCGCTGGCACGTAGCCTCGGTCGCGGCGCGGCGGCGGTTCAATGCGCTCAACCGGACAATGTTGGCGGAGCTGGACACCCAACCTCAGCTCCTGAAAGTGTCGGCGACTCGTACGACGCTGCGCAACGTTCTGCTCGAGGCGATCATGGCGCTAGGCGAATCGGGCACGTTCCGGCCTGACCGGGCTGCAGTCGGCCGGCACACCAAGATCATGGCGCTCTTTGAACGCACGATCGAGGAAGTGGGCGACACGCCGATCGACATGATGGAACTCTGCCGCAGGAGCGGGACGTCGCGGCGCTCGCTCGAAGCGGTGGTCCAGCTTCGGACCGGCCGATCACCCCAGGACTATCTGCGCTGGCGCCGCCTGTGGCGGGCTCGGGGAATGCTTCGTCGACCGGCAGAAGGCACCACCGTAACGGATGTCGCTTTCAAGTTGGGCTTCTGGCACCTCAGCCGCTTCGCCGCCGTCTATGCGTCGGCCTTCGGCGAGCGTCCCAGTACGACCCTGGCCCGAGCTTCCGGATCGGCGCGCCACAGGAACGCCAGAGGGCTCGCGCGGAACGACTGACGCGTTAGAGGGGCGCTGCCGAACCGCGGAGCCGACGAGTCTTTTTTGCGCAAAATGGATAGCGGTTGGCCATGGCAACCTGCTGTCATTGGATCAATGGGTGGACTTGCAGTCAGGTCCGGTGGCGTCGTCGCAGTCGCGCTGCTGACATGGAGCGGGCTGTCTCAACGCGCACGCGGCGTTGGGCATCCGCGGGTTTGTCCCGATTTCGACCTTCGAGCCGCAATGACACGATCCCGCCGGATTCCTTCAGTGGAGAGAGACGACCATGCCAGGACCGATCACCATCTTCAGCGCCAGGAAGATCATCACCATGGATCCGGCGGTGGAGGAGGCCACGCACGTCGCGGTACGGGATGGCATCATCCTCGAACTCGGCACGCTGGAAGAGTGCGCCGTCTGGGGACCCTACACGCTGGACGATCGCTTCGGCGACAGCGTCCTCGTCCCCGGCCTGATCGAGAGCCATGCGCATTTGCTCGACGGTCTTCTCTGGGCCAAGGCCGAGTATGTCGGTCCGATCGACCGCTGCGATCCGTCGGGTAAACAGCACAAGGCCCTCAAGAGCGTTTCTGCTCTCGTAAGGCGGCTGAAGGAGATCGAGGCCACGATCGCCGCTCCTGGGACGCCGCTCATCGGCTGGGGTGTCGACCCCTCGCTGAACGATCTCGTCGATCCGATCACGCGCCATGATCTCGATCAGGTGTCGAAGAGCCGCCCGATCTTCCTGCTCCACGCGAGTTGCCACCTCGCCTATGTGAATTCCGCGACTCTCGAACTCGCGAACTATGCTGCCATCAAGGCCCCCGGCGTCCTGCGCGATGCCTCGGGGGCTCCGACCGGCGAGTTGCAGGAAATGGCCGCGATGATGGCCGCGATCAAGGCGGTGGCCTCCGACCTGGTCGGCGCCTCGACCGATACAGAGCAGTTCTTCAACTTCGCCAAAGTCGCCCAGGCACGCGGGGCGACGACCATCGTCGATGGCGGCGGCAGCACCTACTTCGAGCCTGCATTCCTACAGGCAGCGCTTGCTGCAACCGGCTCGCCGGATTTTCCGGTGCGCATCGTCGCGCACAACAACGGCATCACCGTGCCCAAAGTCGAGGACATGATCGCTGCCGCGACGTCTCTGAAGGATAAGGGCAACGACAAGCTCGCCTTTCAGGGGATCAAGATCCTGGTGGACGGCTCGAATCAGGGCTTCACCGGCCGGCTGCGGGCGCCGGGCTATCTTCGCACCGGAGCCAACGGCCTGTGGAACCGCGCGCCGGAGGAGCTGACCCGAATCGTGTCGGCCATGCACGCCGCCGGTATGCAGATCGTCGCGCACTGCAACGCCGATCAGGCCTCCGAAGCCTTCATCGAGGCGGTGGCGGCGGCGCAGGCGGAGAAGCCGCGCGCCGATCATCGGCATTTCATCGTCCATGGCCAGTTGCTGGACGAGTCGCAGCTGCGGCGGATGGCGGCGCTGGGCATCTCGGCCACGCTGTTCTCCAATCACATGTACTATTGGGGCGATTTCCATCGCGCCCACACGTTCGGCGCTTTCCGCGCCGCGGCCATGAATCCGGCGGCAACGGCGCTCCGCCTCGGGCTCGTCGTGTCTGCACACAGCGACACGCCGGTGTCGCCGGTCGATCCGCTGCTGACGATGTGGGCGGCGGTGAACCGGGTCACGACGACAGGGCGTGTGCAGGGACCCGGGGAGCGGGTCTCCGCCTACGACGGGCTGCGCATGATGACCTACAACGCCGCCTGGCTGCTCCATCGGGATCACGAGATCGGCAGCCTCCGCGTCGGCAAGCGGGCCGACTTCACGGTTCTGGGGAGCGATCCTCTGGCGGTTGAACCGATGGCCATCAAGGATGTTCCGGTGCTTGCGACCATCCTGGGCGGGCGTGTCTTTCCGGTCGCGGGCTGACAGCCGGTGAACATTCCCGTCACCGTGATCGGCGGCTATCTGGGCGCAGGGAAGACGACCTTGCTCAACCGCCTGCTGGCGGACCCACAGGGCGTAAAGCTCGCCGTCGTCGTCAATGACTTCGGCAGCGTGAACATCGATGCGGCCCTGATTGCGAACCGAGATGGCGAGACCATCAGCCTGACCAACGGCTGCGTCTGCTGCTCGATCGGCGACAATCTTGCGCTTGCGTTGCATGACCTGGCCGAACGGCCGGAGGGTCCCGAGCACATCGTGATCGAGGCAAGTGGCGTCGCCGATCCGGCCAGGATTGCCGACTATGCCGCGAGCCATCCCCGCCTGTTCCTCGACGGCATCGTGGTGGTGGCCGACGCGGAAACGGTACGCGAGCGTGTGCAGGACAAATATGTCGGCGACCTTGTGCGGGACCAACTCGCGGCGGCCGACGTGATCGTGCTCAGCAAGACGGATCTGGTCGATGCCGACGCCTGCCGACAGGTCCGCGCATGGATTGCCGCGGAGGTTCCCGGCGCTCGCGTGGTCGCGGCCCCCGGGGCAGGCGAGGTCGCCGAGCTCGTGCTCTCCGGCGCTGCTGGTTGCGAGGCCATGTCCCGCCCGCGGGCCGACGACGAGCACGCCCGGCAGTTCGCGACATGGAGCTTCGTCCGCCGGCAGATGCTCGATGGGGGCGCCTTGCGTGCAGCGATCGCGGCGCTTCCGCCTGCGGTGGTGCGTGCCAAGGGGGTCGTGCGGCTTTCCGAGGCGCCCGAACGCCGGTTCGTGCTGCAACTTGTCGGACGCCGCTGGTCCCTGGAGCCGGAAGCCGGCGAAGCCCGGGACGACTGGGCGTCCGACCCGAGCGTGATCGTCTGCATTGGCCTGGCAGACCAATTGGAGCCCGAAGGCCTCGAAGCACTCTTCGCTGCGACGCCGACGGGGCATGTGCCGCAGGCTGCGAGGGCCTTGCTTCGGAGAGAAGGCAGGTCATGAGCGATACGGCGCAGGTATCGGCACAAGAGGGGACACGGGCGGTCGGCAGGTCGGCCCTGCTGGCGCTGGTCGGCGCGTCGCTGCCCATGAATCTCGATCCCGCGATCCATAACATAGCTGTCGTCGCCGCCGGCAATACCTTGCACATGACTGGTGCGGAACGGTCGCTGGCGGCAAGCATCGGGACGCTCTGTATCGCTGCCAGCATCATGGCGACAGGAAGCCTCGGCGATCGCATCGGCCGCAAGAGGGTGATGCTGTTCGGGCTGCTGGTGACGTTGGCCGGAGGGTTGATAACCGCACTGGCGTCGAACGCCACCCTGTTCGTGCTGGGACGCGCCCTTTCAGGTGTCGGATTTGCAGCTTCGTTCGGACTGTCGTTCGCGTTGCTGCGCGCCGTGGCTCCGGAGCCTGAAGTGCTGGCGCGGGCAGTCGCCAAATGGCTCGCCTTGCAGACGCTCGGCATCGTGGTCCTTTGCGTACTGGGCGGCTATCTCGCCGGCGTGAGCTGGCGAGCCGCCTACCTGCTAGGGCCCCTGGTCGGCGTGGTGGCGCTGGTCTGGTGCCTGAAGGTGGTGCCTGAAGCGAAAGATCCGGCGGCCGGGCGTCTCGACGTGCTGGGGCTGGTCCTGGTCGCGATCGGACTGGTCAGCGCACTCTACGCCGTCAGCAATGCGGCTTCGGCCGGTTGGGGCAGCGCCAAGGTGCTGGTCCCGATGACGGTGGGGCTCCTCGGCCTGGCGGGCTTTGCCTGGTGGGAGTGGCGTTGCGAGCGCCCGGCCTTTCCCATCCGCTCCTTCGCCGATCCGGAACTGTTGGCCGGCGCCGTGTCGGGTATCGGATTCAACATCGGAAACGCCGTCGTCGCCATCCAGCTCTCGCTGCTGTGGCAGTACGTCTATCGCTACACGCCGTTTGAGGTGAGCCTGGGGCAGCTTCCCTTCATCGCGGCCTGTATCGTCGCCGCGAGTTGGGCCGGCAGCCTCGTGGCGCGCGGCGTTGCCATGCGGCTGATGATCCCGGGAGGCCTGGTCGCCATGGCGGCGGCGCTGGCGGCGATGGCGTTCGCGGGCGAGAAGACGCCCTACCTCGTCTTCGTGGTTCCGCTGGTGGTGGCAGGCATCGGGATGATGCTGACGCAGGCCCCGGCCGCCAACGTCTTCGTCGCCAAGCCTCCGCCGGCGCTCGTCGGCGCCATCGGCTCCTCGCGCACGGCGTTCGGGCAGTTCGGCTTCGCACTGGGGCTGGCGCTGAGTTCGTCGCTGATCTACGGTATGTTCTCGCCCCTGCTGCGGCAGCGGTTGGACCACGCCGGTGCAACGCCTGGCGAACAGGCGCAGGCCATCGGGATTCTCCAATCCTATGTGCAGACCGGCCATACGGACAGGTTCGATGCCAAGCTGGTGCACGAGGTCATTGCCAACGGCACGACCGCCTATCTCGGCAGCTATCGCATCACGATGCTGGCTATGGCCGGCTTGATTACATTGATCGCCGTGCTGTCCTACTGGATCCTCGCCAGGAAGAGACGAGCGGTTGCAACCGACGCGGAGTGAAACGCGAATGACCAAGGATGGGAAATGCCGAGGCGTCGCTGTCGCTGCGACCGCCATCGTCCTTATGGCGAGCGCCCTGCAGCCCGCCGCCGCTGAGGAGGCCGCACCAGGTGACGGTTGGCGGTTCAATGCCGCCACCTATGCCTGGTTCACCAGCGTAAGTGGGAGCGCGACCACACGGGGCCAGATAATCGACGTCAATGCCGGCTTCTTCGACATCTTGAACAACAGCAGCTCGATTGCGGCATTCAATGCCTACTTCGAGGCAAACAAGGGGCCGGTGGGTTTCTATGCCGACTTGGTCTGGTCCAATCTCGGCTTCTCGAAATCGGCCGCGCGCTACCGCAATCCCTTGCCGGGCCTCAACGTCAATGGCGTCGTGAATGCCCAGCTCAACTACACAATGACCATCGTCGAGATGGGCGGCATCTACGAGGTCTCGCGCTGGTCGCACAGCCCGGGCTCCTTCACCGCAGCCGACGCTCTGTTGGGCTTTCGCTACTGGAACAATTCCGTCTCGGCGAATCTCGATGCGATGATAACGGCCAATCTCTACAATCTGGGCTTCGAACAATCGCAAGGTATCGCTGTCGCCAAGACGGGCAACCTCCAATGGGTCGACCCGGTGGTCGGGTTTCGGGTGCGTCACCAATTCACCCCCAGCCAGACAGCATTCGTGCGCGGCGATATCGGGGGCTTCGGCCTCGGTAGCCAGTTTTCGTGGCAGGCGGTCGCGGCCTACTCCTATGCCTGGCAGTTCGATGGCTACCAACTCGCCGCCACGCTGGGCTATCGTGCCCTCGCAGCGAATTACACGACCGGGTCCGGCCTCGATACGAGGGGGATCGATCTGCTGCTGCACGGCCCGCTGATCGGGTTCAGCATCAGGTTCTGAACACCAGGTCGAAGGCGGCTATGCCTTCACCTGTTCGCCCAGCCAGTCGATTGCCGCCTGTGCGCCGCCCTTGCCGTGCGGGATGCCGAGGGCATTGAGGCCCACTTCGATCACGCTCAGAGTGCCCAGCATCATCGGCGCGTTGACATGGCCCATATGGGCGATCCGGATGGCCCTGCCCGAGAGGTCGCCGATGCCGTGGCCGAGGATCACGCCGCACTTCTGGTTGCAATAGGCGCGCAGGGCCTCCGGATCGTGGCCGCCGTTCAGCAGCACCGCCGTGATCGCGTCGCTGCGTTCGGACGGCTCGATGATGTTGAAGCCGATGGCCTGACCTTCCGCCCAGACGCCGACGGCGCGGCGCACCGCTTCCGCCAGCAGCCTGTGGCGACGGAATACGTTCTCGAGGCCCTCCTCGAACAGCATGTCGAGAGCCTGACGCAGGCCGAACAACAGATGTTCGGGCGGCGTGCCGGCGTATTTCTGATAGTGGAGATCGCCCTCGCGCTCGGTCCAGTCCCAATAGGGAGTGCGCAGGCCGGCGGTCTTGTGCACGTCGCGCGCGCGGTCATTGGCGACGACGAAGCCCAGTCCTGGCGGCGTCATCATGCCCTTTTGCGAGCCCGACATCGCCACGTCCACGCCCCAACGGTCCATCTCGAACGGCATGCAGCCCAGCGAGGCGACCGCATCGACCATCAGCAGGGCGTCATGTCCGGCGGCGCGCATCGCCTGGCCGATGGCCGCGATGTCGTTCACCACGCCGGAGGCGGTGTCGACCTGGGCGACCAGCACGGCTTTGATGGTGCCGCCCTTGTCTGCCTTCAGGCGTGCCTCCACCTCGGCAGGACGTACGGCGCGGCGCATGTCGCCCTTCAGCACTTCGACGTCGACACCCATGCGGCGGGCATTGTCTCCCCAGCCAATGGCAAATCGTCCGCTTTCGAGGACCAGGATCTTATCGCCCTTGGACAGCACGTTGGTGAGTGTGGCCTCCCAGGCGCCGTGTCCATTGGCGATGTAGATGTAGGCCCGGCCCTTGGTGTTGAACACACGGGCGACGTCGCGCAGCAGACCGTCGGTCAGCGCCAGGAGCGGGCCGGAATAGATGTCCACGGCCGGGCGATGCATTGCCCGCAGGACTTCGTCGGGCACCGTCGTCGGCCCAGGGATTGCCAGGAACTCACGCCCCGCACGTACGCTCATCTCGTTCCCTCCGCGCGCCTTCGCGCCCTGATTGCTCGGGCGTGACGTCACGCCTGGGTTGCGGAGACTAGCACAAGAAGAAATCCGGCAGGTCTGCGCCTGCTGCATATGTTCGCGCGGTGGATGCGGGACGCGTGGGATAGCCCGTCAATGCCCGTGCAGGTAAGTGCGGCCGTCGTTCCGCTTTAGAAGCCTACGATTGGCCATAGCAGCCGTCCCAGAGCACTGTGCAGGCGCGTATCGCCTTCCAGGGCGACAAGGCAAATGCACTCGGAGTCGGAGCTGACGACGGGTTGATGATCGACGTCGGTGTCGGCTTCATCCAGATCGCCCGGATAATATCGACCACGTTCGTCAAAAAGGGAGCCGGACAGAACCTGAAGGAACTCCGTGCCGTCATGTCCATGAGCCGGGAGCTTCAGGCCGGCCCGCCCCTTGAGCAGCAGGACCTTGGCGTCGGAATTTCCAGGGAGAGAGACTTTGCTCCACCTGAAGCCCGGTCCGAGCCAGCGCCAGGGGCCGACGTCGCAGTGATGCAACGAAGAGGGAAGTTCCAACCCGACAGGGTGGCGCTGCCGAACGACGATTGTTTCTGGTCGAGGCGACAATGACGGAAGGTCGAGGCGTTCGAGGGCACGCGCCAGCGCATCCACTCTCAAGGGTTCGAGGGGCATGCCTTCAAGGATCGCTCCGCCCAGCGACTCGAATTCGGAGACCCGCCTGCGGCAGGTTTCGCATCCTTCAAGATGCGCAGCGATCACCACGGCCGGGCCGGCGCCCAATGTTCCGGCTGCATGCCGCAGCAGCGTCTCGTCGCTCGGATGGTGATTGATCGTCATGTTTCGTCGCCCAGCAGAGCGCGCAAGCGGTTCAATGCCAGCCGGATCCGCGACTTGACCGTCCCCAGGGGAACGCCGAGTTCGCGCGCTATCTCGGAATGCGGCTTCTCTGCAAAGAACGAGAGATGGACAATTGCGGCCTGTTCCTTCGACAAACCTGCGAGCGCCGTTCGGACTTGCGCCTCGCGCTCGGCCACCAGGGCGACGTCTTCACCCGAGTCCGGCGGTTCCGGCTCGTCGCTCGGGTCAGAATGATGGTCGACCGCATGGGTGCGCTCGCGCCGCAAGCGATCGATGCGCTGGTTTCGGGCGATCGCATAGATCCACGTCGACACGCCGGCACGACTCGGGTCGAAGTAGGATGCCTTGTGCCATATCGCCAGCATGGTCTCTTGGGTCACTTCCTCGGCCATGTTGGCGGAAAGGCCGGAACGAATGAGAAAGGCCTTCACACGCGGTGCAAAATAGCCGAACAGTGCGGCAAAGGCGCTTCGATCCTGCGCAGCCGCAACGGCCTGCATCAGCTGGCACAGCTCGCCAGGGGTGGGGAGTGTCCCTTGCTGCTCGACAGGCTTCAAAGGCACAACCCTCGCGGTCCGGCCCGCGAAGAGGCGCCTCTTTCCTGGATGTAGGCCTGCGACATTCATTTGCCCTTGTACGCCCGGGTGATTCGATTGGATCACTGGCCAAGCGGTGATCCATGGCGTCTGCAACACCGTAGAACGATGGCGGCGCAATCCGCAAAGGGGAAACCCGTCACACCGAACCTACCGGCCCGAGGAGTTGATGGGGAAGGATAATATCTGCACCACCGGCAGCCAGACGCTGACGATTGCGGTCGTCGGCAGCGGCATTGCCGGTCTTTCTGCTGCCTGGCTGCTGTCGCGGCGTCACCGTGTGACACTGTTCGAGGCGGAAAATCGCCTGGGCGGGCACAGCCATACGGTCGAGGCTGCCGGCGTGGCCGTCGATACCGGATTCATCGTCTATAACGACGTCACCTATCCGAACCTCGCTGCCTTGTTCCGCCATCTCGACGTCGAGACCAAGCCATCCGACATGTCGTTCGCCGTCTCGCTCGACGATGGCAGGCTGGAATATTCCGGCACCGGCTTCTCGGGTCTGTTCGCCCAGGGCCGGAACGCCATGAGCCCCCGGTTCTGGCGAATGCTGTGGGATCTCATACGATTCTATCGCAAGGCGCCGCTCGATGCGGCGCAGCTCGGCGCCACCTCGCTCGGTGATTATCTCGACGCTGCCGGCTATGGCGCGGCATTCCGCAACGACCATCTGTTTCCGATGGCCGCCGCGATCTGGTCGACACCGGCCGCCGACATCGGGAACTATCCGGCAACCGCCTTCATACGGTTCTGCGAAACACATGGCCTTCTCAAGTTGTCCGGTCGCCCGACCTGGCGCACCGTCGACGGCGGCAGCCGCTCCTACGTGCGGTGCCTCGCCAGGGCCATTCCGGAAATTGTTTCCAATCATCCCATCAAGGCCATTTCGCGCCTGCCAGGGGGCGTGGAGATCGTCGGCGAAACCGGAGACCGCCGTCGCTTCGACCATGTCGTCATTGCAACACACGCCGATCAGGCGCTCGACATGATCGTGGACCCGAGCGCCGACGAAAGACTCCTGCTTGGCGCTTTTTCCTATGTCGGCAACGACGCCATCCTCCATTCGGATGCCAGCCTGATGCCTCGTCGTCGCAAGGTGTGGTCGAGCTGGAACTACATGTCGTGCAATGCCGGGGACAATCGCCAGCTCGCCGTCACCTACTGGATGAACAGACTGCAGGGCATCGCCGATGAAACGCCCCTGTTCGTCACGCTCAATCCTCACCGGCAGATCGAAAGTGCGCGCATCGTCGAGCGGCTGCACTACCGGCATCCCAGCTTCAATGCGACTGCCATGGCGGCGCAGGAGAAGCTGTGGGCTCTGCAGGGCGGGCGCAACACATGGTTCTGCGGCGCCTATTTCGGTGCCGGCTTCCACGAAGACGGCCTCCAGGCGGGGCTTGCCGTGGCCGAGGCTCTCGGTGGCGTGCGGCGGCCCTGGATCGTCCCTAACGAATCCGGCCGCATCCATGTCGACGGTCTTGTTGCAGCCCGGGCCGTACAAGAGGCGGCCTGATGGCGAGCTTTCGGTCGGCTCTCTACACAGGCGAGGTGGCTCACCACAGGCTGCGCCCGAAGCGGCATCGGCTTCGCTACAAGGTCTTCTATCTTCTGCTGGATCTCGACGAAATCGACACCGTGACGGACTCCCTGCGGCTGTTCTCGCGCAATCGGTTCAACCTTTTTGGCTTTCGCGACAGGGATCATGGCGACGGCACCGCCGCACCGTTGCGCGAACAGATAGAATGTCATCTGCGTCGGGCGAGCGTGGAAGCCGGCGGGCCGATCCGGCTTCTGACGATGCCGCGCGTGCTAGGATACGTCTTCAATCCGCTCAGCATCTATTTCTGCCATCGGGTGGACAATTCGCTCGCGGCGATCTTCTACGAGGTCAGCAATACGTTCGGAGAACGTCACAGCTATCTCATTCCCCTTGAAGCCGGCTCGACCGGGACCATTCATCAAGCAAGCCGTAAGACGCTCTATGTCTCGCCCTTCCTCGGTGTCGACATGAGCTATTCCTTTACCGTCGCGCCACCCGGCGAACAGCTGTCGGTGACGATTGCGGGGCGCGACGGCAAGGGGCCCCTGCTGGTCGCCAAACTTGCGGCAACACGCCAGGCATTGACCGACGCAGCGCTTGCCCGCGCCTTTGTCGTTTACCCGCTGCTGACGTTGAAGGTGATCGCGGGCATTCACTGGGAAGCTCTCTTGCTCTGGCTTAAGGGAGTTCGCCTGGAGCGCCGGCCGCCGGCGCCACGCGAAGCCGTCACGCTTGGTCATGAGAGATTGCCTTCCGCTACGAAGAGCGCTCACACAAGCGTGTAGCGAGAGAGCCGGACTTCGGCGCGCGGCTTGTGATCCGCGGCGGCGCGCAGGTCGTAAACAGTTTGCGAACGATGACAGTGAGGAGAATCCCGGAGCCTCCCGTCGCCGTGCCGCGTGACAGACCTGTGACGCGTTCGTTCCTATTTCAGGAGGTAAAGATGCCGAAGCATAACGCTTTCTCCGCCGCGGTAACGGCACTGGCCATTGTGGCGGCCGGTCCCGTGCTGGCGGCAAATCCAATGGTCGGCGGCGCGCCGATGCTCGAGACGAAGAACATCGTCGAGAATGCCGCGAACTCCAAGGACCACACCACCCTCGTGACGGCGGTGAAGGCAGCCGGCCTTGTCGACACCCTGTCCGGTGCCGGCCCCTTCACCGTGTTTGCGCCGACGAATGCCGCGTTCGCCAAGCTCCCGCCGGGGACTGTCGAAATGCTGGTCAAGCCGGAGAACAAGGCGAAGCTCACCAAGATTCTCACCTGCCATGTCGTTTCCGCGAACGCCATGTCCGGTGCGATTGCCAAGATGATCAAGGACGACAAGGGCACCCATCCGGTGAATACGGTCGGTGGCTGTACGCTCCAGGCCAAGATGCAGGGCGAGAAGATTACGCTGACCGACGAGAACGGCACCGTCGCGACGGTTACGATTGCCGACGTCAAGCAATCCAACGGTGTCATTCACGTCGTCGACACGGTCCTCTTGCCGAAGACGTAGCGAGGCGCGCTTCTTCGGCCCATGGACCTGCGCTGGGCGCGGCCGGCGAAGAGCGCCGGCTGCGCCCTCTCGAAGGGCGTTGGGTCCAGGTCTCTACGAACGCTGCCTTGGTGCCGCCATGCATCGGTTCCGGTCGACCGACAGGTCGATGACCAGCCCTTCGGGTCGCCACTCTCGCGAGATTTTGCCGCCCAGCTGCACGATCGTGGCCTCCACGAGCGTGCTGCCGAATCCTCTGTCCTTGGCCGCAGTATCCGGCGAGGGGCCGCCCTTTTCCGTCCACTGGATGTGAAGCATGCCTTTCTGCTCACTGCAGGCGATGGCCACGGTGCCATCGGATGTCGACAGGCTTCCGTACTTCGCCGCGTTCGTCGCGAATTCGTTGAAGAGCAGCGCGAAGGAGGTGACGGAACCGCCAGCAAGCGGAAGGTCGGTGCCTTGGATCGCAAAACGTGTTTGCCCAGCCTTGGTTTGCACGTCGTATGGCGACAGGATCGTCCGAAGCAGGGTATGGAGCGTTGTCGTTCGCTCGCTGATGATGTCGTCGGCCGTCGGATCCGGCAAGGTGAGAGAATGAGCGCGCGCGAGTGCCGCGAGGCGTTCGTTCACCGTCGACGCAAGCTCAGGCGCCGATTGAGTAGAGCGCGCGCTCAGGGACACGACGCCACCCGCCAGGGCAAACATGTTCTTTACCCGATGGGCCATTTCCCGCAGCAGAAGCCGCTGCCGTTCCTGCGCGAGCCGCCGGTCGGTAATGTCGCGGGCGACCTTCGATGCGCCGACGACAATGCCGTTTTCGTCCTTCACCGGCGATACAGTGAGCGAGATATCGATGAGGCTTCCGTCCTTGCGCCGGCGAATCGTTTCGTAATGGTCGATGCGTTCGCCGGCGCGGAGACGCGCGAGGATACCCGGCTCTTCGTTGTAACGATCCGGCGGCATCAGCATGGTAACGTGGTGCCCGATGGCTTCAATGCTGGTGTAGCCAAACAGCCGCTCGGCACCCGGGTTCCAGCTTGTGATGATGCCGTCGAGGTCCTTCGTGATGATGGCATCGTCGGAGGAATTGACGATCTCCGCGAGGAGTCGCAGCGATTGTTTCTGGTCGCTGATGTCGACCAGAACGTTTATCGCGCCCACGAACTGGCCGGTTTGGTCGTGCAAGGGGGTTGGATACGGGATGAAGGGAACCCGACTGCCGTCGGGTCGCTCGGCGACGGCCTCGCCGTTGTGACCCGCCCGCCGCTCCTTGAGAGTGAGCGCCATGGGGCATTCATCGTGAGGGAGCGGTCTGCCATCGGGCCGATAGAGCTTCCACGCTCCGCAAAAGACGCTCTTTCCCAGCTCCGGGCGATAGCCCCAGAGATTTGCCGCGGCCTGGTTATAGAAGGTGATCACGCCCGCGGTATCGGTCGTGTAGACCGCCAGGGGAAGGGCTTCGAGCAGGTTCCGCGCCTGCTGCGCGGTGCCGCTTGTGGCTGCCGCGGCGGAGGCATGACGCTGTGTAATGTCGTGCAGGCAGCCGACCGCTCCGACGAAGCGGCCGGTGGAGTCCCTCAGCGGGTCGACGTTCATCTCGACGACGAGTCGCGTGCCGGTTGGTTGTTCTACGGCGACCTGGCGATTTCGTACGGCAATGCCGCTCGCGAGGACTTCGGCCATCGCACAATTGCCAAGGGCAATCGGACTGCCGTCGAGGCCATACAGGCGACGGAAACCGCAGAGGCGGTCACCGGCATCGTCGAGAGCCGGTTCACGTCCCCAAAGGGCTGCAGCGCGGCGATTATAGCGGACGATCTTTCCGTCGATGTCACATACATAGGCAGCGGTCGGAAGCAGGTCGAACAAACTTGAAGGAAGATCGAACACATGCTCCTCGAAGGAATGCTGTAGCACTACGGTGCGCCGAGATTGACCGAGAGCTCGCATCCTGCCTCCCGAGACCCCGCTATTCGCAAACCCCGCCCACGCCCGTTCGTGACCGAGAGTTCGGGCTTTGTCCAGCTTGGGGTACCGTAACGGTAACGTCCGTGACGGCTTCGCGTTGCGGCGCGCGCGATGGCTCCTCGTGCGGCATCCGTCATCGGCAACGGGAGCGTCAGCTTCCGTACGGTCGGGGGGAAGGCCCGTCAGTTTGACCCGGAACGATCCGTTATCGGTGCCGTTTGTGAGGAGCCGATCGCCTCGTGGTCGGCGCCGGGCGTGCCATCTGCATTGTCATCGGTATGGTCCCGGCTTCCTGGAAGGCCAATCAAAGCCTGGAGGCGACGGTCATGTTGGGAACTATCCTGCTGGTTATCCTGATCCTGATCTTGATCGGTGCGCTGCCAACTTGGCCGTACAGCAGCGGCTGGGGGTACTATCCCAGCGGCGGCATCGGGCTGGTGCTCATCATCATTCTGATCTTGCTGCTAATGGGGAGAATATAGCGGCCGGCGCTCCCCGATCTCTGAACGCCATTCATCTGAACGCCATTCAATTGTGCGTGGTGTCCGCGCAGCGCAGACGCGGCCACCGCCGGATCGGGCTTTAGAGTGGCGTGGCCTCAAGCTTCAACCGCCAGTGCTCCAGACGCCTCTTCAGGAGATCGTCTTTGAAATAGGGAGCCTCCTCGTCGTCGATCTGCTCGACGATTTCGAAGGTGAAGGCGTCTGCACCATGTTCGTGCCACGCCTTCTGAAGGTCGGCGTGCGGACTGCTTCCCAGTCGGAGTGCGAACCAGATGCGGTTTTGGACGGTATCCAGGGTCGGGCTTTGCCCGATCCAGGCTTCGCCCGAAGTTGCGCAGCGGACCATGTAGATCCCAGCCACGGCTTTGCGCTCCTTGTAGGCCGCGATCGCCAGCTTCTTGTCGAGGGGCTTCATGTGGGCTTAATATTATACGGGTAATATTGAAGCAAGATATTTTACCTTGGTATAAATATCCAAATGGATAACCCCCTTTCCTTACCGGCGACGGCCTTCGAAGGCCGTCGGATGTTGCTGTCCGGCCCATTGATCGACGTCGTTCTGGCTGTGAAGGCTTCGGCAGAGCGCGGTGTATCGGAGCCCATCCTCGTCTTCGACGACGCTACCGGCCGCGCCCTCGACTTCGACCTTCGCGGCACAAAGGCCGATATCGCTGCACGTCTGTCGTCGTCCTCGGCCGGGTCCGGACTTCAGGATTCTGCATCGCCGTTCGAAGGGCCGAGCCCCGGGCGTCGCGGACGGGGGCGGCCGAAGCTGGGCGTGGTCGGCCGCGAGGTGACGTTGTTGCCGCGCCACTGGGAGTGGCTCGCCGCGCAGCCCGGCGGCGCCTCGGTGGCGCTGCGCAAGCTGGTGGACGAAGCGCGGAAAGCCGGCGGCCCGGCAGAGGCGCGGCGCGCCGCTCAGGAGGCTGCCTATCGTTTCATGTCGGCAATGGCCGGAAATCTGCCGGGCTTCGAAGAGGCGATACGCGCCTTGTTCGCCAACGACCGCGCCCGGTTCGAGCAGCAGATATCGAGCTGGCCGGAAGACATTCGTGCCTATGCCTTCCGGCTTGCCTATCAATCTCCGAACGTCCGGCGATAGGTCTTGGTCATGATCTCGTCGAGTCGGTCGCCGGGCGTGAAGTCGGCCATCTCGTCGGGCCGCGTGAGGCCGGGGAGCTGGCGCGGGCAGTCGGATGGCGCACCGAGGACCTGCGTGATCGGATAGAGCGCCGACCAGGCGGGCACGGCCTCGTAATCCTCCTCGTCGTCGGCGACATGCTTGTCGCGAATCTTGCCCGAAGCCGTCTCGATCTCCATGCCCATCATCGTCGTGGCCTTCATCTCCTGCTTGTTGGGCTGACGGATGAGCTGGGAGCGGCCGGGATAGATGCGGTCGATGAAGCGATCCATCAGCTTCAGCTTGTGGTCGACGTCGTCGATGACATGCGCCTTTCCGAAGGCCATGACGGCGCGATAGTTTACCGAGTGATGGAAGCCGGAGCGCGCCATCACCAGCGCATCGAGATGTGTGACGGTAAGGCAGACATCGATGCCTTCCTTCTGGGTGCGGATCATCCGGCTGGCCGAAGAGCCATGCCAGTAGAGATGGTCGCCTTCGCGCCAGAAGCTGGTGGGCGTGCAGTAGGGGCGGCCGTCGATGACGTAGGCGATATGGCAGACAAGTGCCGCGTCCAGGATTTCGTAGATGGTCTTCCTGTCGTAGCGCCCGCGTTCGTGAAGACGCTTGACCTTGTTGACCTGCGAGACCGGAAAGCTCGACACGGCGCCGTCCGCCTCTGTCGCCACTTTCGCTTCCGCCATCGTCGCGCTCGTCATCGCCCGCTCTCCTGCCTGGATCATTGTGGGGCGGACCATGCTGCCGATATGGTCTATAAGAAAGATCCAGTTTGGCGAAAGCAGGCTGTACCAGTTATGAGGCCACGAGCCCGTAAAGCACCCCCGCTCGGCATTGCGCTCGACCCGACCGGGCCTGAACCGTTGCATCGGCAGATCGGCGAGCAGCTTCGGCGCGGCATCCTCGAACGGCGGCTGGCGCCGGGGACGAAGCTGCCGTCGTCGCGACTGATGGCAACGGAGCTGGATTGCGCCCGAGGCACGGTGCTGCTGGCAATCGATCAGCTCATTGCCGAAGGGTACCTCGTCACCCAGGCCGGGTCGGGGATCTCCGTCGCGGCCAATCTGCCGGACGAGATGCTCGTTTCGCCCAGTGTCGACGGCCAGCCGTCGGGTGCGGTGGCCGAAGCGCCGATCCTGTCGCGGCGCACGGTCGATCTGCTGGCGACCGGCCTGTCGCCGCAGGCGCCGTTCGGCGATCCGGCGATCGCCTTTCCGCTCGGGCAGCCGGACCGCGACGCCTTTCCCTACCGGCTCTGGGCCAAGCTGCTGGAGCAGGAATGGCGCAAGCCGGACTGGCAAGTGGCCGGCGCCCCGCATCCCTTCGGGCATCCTCGCCTGCGCGAGGCGATTGCAAGTTACCTGGGGACGGCGCGAGGATTCACGTGCGACGCGCGCGCGATCGTCGTGACTTCGGGGCTTCGTCAGAGCATCGCGACGCTGGCGCGCATGGTCCTGGATGCCGGCGACGAGGCCTGGGTCGAGGATCCCGGCTTTCGAGGCACGCGCGAGGGATTGGCGGCGGCCGATGTACGTGCCGTGCCGGTGCCAATCGATGCCTCGGGTTTCTCGGTCGAGACAGCATTGGGGCTGGCACCGGATGCGCGCTTGGCCATCGTAGCGCCCTCGCATCAGTTTCCTCTCGGCACCGTACTCGGATTGCAGCGGCGGCTTGCTTTGCTGAGCTGGGCCGAACGTACGCGCAGCTGGATCGTCGAAGACGATTTCGACGGCGAGTATCGCTATTCCGGCCGTCCCCTTGTGCCGCTTCGCGCTTTGGATCGCAGCGGTCGCGTGGCCTATCTCGGCAGCTTCTCGAAGCTCCTGTTTCCCACGCTGCGGTTGAGCTTCCTGGCTTTGCCAGCCTCGCTCGTCGAGGCGGCCGAGAAGATCATGGTGGGTGTTTCGCCGCGCGCCTCGCTGCTGGGGCAGGGCGCGCTGGCCCGTTTCATCACTGAAGGGCATTTCGTGGCTCACCTGCGGCGCACGCGCCTCCTTTACGCCAGCCGTCAGCAGGCGCTAATTGCCTCCGCCGAGCGCCACCTTACCGGCCTGCTCGAGATCATGCCGGATCCCGCGGGCATGCATGTGATCGCGAGACCCCATGCCGACATAGCGGCGACATTCGACGACGTTGCCGTTGTTGACGCCGCCGCCGCCGCTTCGGTCAGCGTCGCGGCACTCTCGGCCTGTTACGCTGGCGTTCAGAAGGAAAAGGGGCTCATCCTGGGCTATGCGGGAACGCCCGAAGTTGAAATCGAGCGTGCAATCGTGCGATTGCAGACTGCCCTTCGCGGCCTCTACTAGTAGTTGACGAAAACGAGGGGCGGGGCGGATGGTAAGTAAAGGCGCAATATTTCTTACGGTGGCCGCTATGGCGTTGTCCCTGGGGCTGTCGGGCGGCCCCTCTCTCGCACAATCGAACAATGCAACCCCCGCGGACAGCGTGCGCGGCAAGGCGGCGTTGGAAGCGCGCGGCAAGTTCATCGATCAGCGCATTGCCGAATTCATGGAGAAACACGATGTGCCGGGGTTGGCGATGGCCATCGTCCAGGCGCCCTATATTCCGCGCTCTGCCGGCTACGGTCGCGCGAGCCTGACGCACGACGAACTGGCCTCGACGCGAACCTCGTGGAACGTTGGCCCCCTGACGCAGGGCTTTACCGCCGTTGCGATCTTCCAGCTTCACGAGACGCAGAAGCTCGACGTTCGCGACGCCATCGAGAAGCACCTGTCGGGCCTGCCTGCAGCGTGGGCCAAGACTACGGTGCTGGAGCTTCTGCAGCATGCATCGGGCATTCCTGATTACCGGGCCGCTTCTGGTTTCGATGCGAACCGCAGCTACAGGCCTGCCGAGCTGACAGCGATGGTGTCGGCAGCCCCGCTCTTGTTCGAGCGCGGCAGCCAAGTACGTCTGAGCGCAACCAATTTCCTCTTGCTCGGCATGATCGTCGAACGGGCGAGTGGCGTGTCCTTCCACGACTACGTCACACGCCATCAGATCGAACCGCTGGGGCTGCGCAGCACCATGTTCGCCGACGATTTCGCCGCGAAGTCCTTCACCGATCGGCCGCAGAAAGCCGCCGGCTCGAACCAGCACAGCCGGTTCAAGTCCGAGATCGCCTTCATCAATCCAGTCGAGCCCGCGACCGGTTACAAGAGTGTCGACGGCAAGCTCGTGCCGACCGATCCCAAGGCGTCGGCAAACCTCTTCGCCTTCGGCAGCCTCTGGTCCTCGGCAGAAGACATCAGCGCCTGGGATATCGCTCTCGCGGGGGGCATCCTCGTCAAGAGCGAGGCGAATAGGGCACTGATCTACAAGCCCACCAAGCTCGCCAACGGAACGGTCGTACCGGCTATGGCCGGCTGGGAGTTCACACGCCATCCCGGCTTCATGGAGATCAAGGGTTCGGCGCCGGGCTTCAGCGCCTATCTCAGCCGCTTCACCGCAGCCGAAGATCTCGTTTGCGTGACGCTGCTCGCGAACAAGGAAGGCCTGGACCTGACGGTCCTCGCGCGGGACATCGCCGACTCCTACAAGGCAGGCCTCGGGGCCGGAGTGGCTTCCGAAGGAATCGTGGCGCAGGAAAGTAAGTTCCCGGTCGATGAAACCGTTTCCCGGCTGGAGGCCCGGCTCAAGGCGCAGAACGTGCCGGTCTTCGCGACCTTCGATCACAGTGCCAATGCGCAGCAAGCCGGGATGCAACTAAGGCCTACGAAGGTCCTTGCTTTCGGCAATCCCAAGGTCGGCACCAAGCTCATGCAGGACAATCAGGCGATAGCGCTCGACCTGCCGCTGCGCCTATCCATTTGGGAAGACGCGCGCGGGCGCGTCTGGGTGGGCTATCACGCCTTGGATCGTCTCGCTGCCGAATACGGCATCAAGGACGAGACGACCGTGAAGGCCATGGCGCAAGCCCTCGACAAGTTGGTGGCAAACGCCGTCAACGTTTACGACTACTGAGATCGGGCGAGCGCGCCGAGCTGGCGCTATGCAGGCTTTGCCGCGAGGTTGGTGACGGCGCCGCCCGTCGCGGTTCGGCCGCCATCGACGACGAATTGGCCGCCCGTGGTGTTGGCCGCGAGGTCCGAGCAGAGGAAGAGCACCATGTTGGCAATCTCTTCGGGGGTCGTGTAGCGCCCCGTCGGTTGCGCTGCCTGGTAACGCTGGCTCATCGCCGCGGCGTCGCCGGGAGCGATCTGCTCTTCCAGCGCGTGGATCATCCGCGTGTCGACGGGGCCGGGGCACACGGCGTTCACCCTCACGCCCTGCCGTGCCACTTCGCCAGCCGCGGTCTTGGTCAATCCGATCACGGCATGCTTCGAGGCGACGTAGGCCGGCATGCCGGGCGTTCCGACCAGGCCGGCGACCGAGGCGGTATTCACGATCGAGCCGGCTCCTTGGCGGATCATCTCCGGCAGGACGTGGCGCAATCCGAGAAACACGCCTTTCACGTTGACGCCGATCACGGCGTCGAAGATTGCTTCGTCGTACTCGGCTGTCGGCGTCACCTTGCCTTCGATGCCGGCGTTGTTGAAGAAGCAGTCGATCCGGCCATACGTCTCGATCGCAGTCTTCACGTAGGCTTTCACGTCGGAAGACTTCGTGACGTCCGCCGTCACGGCGATGGCCTCGCCGCCGTTCTGGCGAATGATGCCGGTCGTGGCGTCGGCGGCCGAACCGTCACGATCCACCACCACGACCCTCGCGCCATGCCGGGCAAAAGCCAAGGAAGCTGCCCGACCAATTCCGTTGCCGCCGCCGGTAACCAGAGCGACCTTCCCGGTGAAATCCATGTTTCCTGTTCCCGTTCCTGGCCCATTCAACGGCGGAATCGCCGCTTGAAGGGAAGTTTATCACCGCGGGGCGGCGGGGCTATCCGCAACAAAGCAACCGTGCAGCGAGAACGGCACGTGATGGCGCAGCTTTGCGGTAAAGAGCGGTCGAGCGGCGAGATCGCGCGCATCCAGGCCGACGATGGATGTCTTTTTGCTCACACTATCGAACACCAGCGTGACAATGATGCCGTCATCCTCTGCGTCGCCGGTCGGAATGAACAACGGCTCGCCAGGATAGCCGTTCGGCCCGAAATCGTGTCGCACGACGGCGCCGCTTTCAAAGTCGATGCGCGCGAGCTGCTGTTGCAGGCCGATCGAGCGATCTGCCGGATTGCAGGCAATGTAGGCATAGCGCTGCCGGCGGCCGGTGAAGGCAGGATTGATTGTCGGGAATTCGTTGGCCGCGCCGGTGTCAAATGTGCGCCGATGCGTACGGCCTGTCGCCAGATCGACCGTGAGCCTCGTCAGCGCAGCCATGCCCTTGGCCGGCCAGTCCGATCGCCAATAGTCGCGCAACGTCTGGCCAATTGTGAGGTAGTCGGTATAGAGCGCGAGATCGAGGATCAGCGCACCATCCTGCTCGAAACCATTGGCGAAGTGGAACTGGAAGAAAGCGCCGGTTTCGATCAGCCGCGGCGTGCCGCGTCCGTCGCGCGACACCAGTAGGATCAGAGTGGGCTTGTTGCCCGCCCAATGCAGCGCGCCATCGAAGCTGCTGAATCCCAGCAGGAACTTGAGTGGTTTGACGAGGATCGGGCCGATGCAGAAGACCAGGAAGTGCTCGGTCAGCACGAAATCGTGGTTCATCACCGGATAGGGCAGGGTGACAGGCGGCAGGCGAGTCGCGATGCCGCGCTCCAGCCGGTAGGGCGTCAGCGTCGTCTTGGCGCCATAGTCGATGCCGAAGTTGAACAGCTCACCGGTCGCCGGATCGATCTTGGGGTGAGCCGAAAAAGCCTTCAGCGCGCCGGCGTAGGTTTCGATGCCTCTGGTGTCGAGCGTCGCAGCATCGAGCGCCGTTGGAGGCCCACCTTCCCAGAGCGAGAGCAGCTTGCCGTTCTCCATCACGACCGATGTGTTCGAGACATTGGCTGGTTGGCGGAACGCGTTGCCGAGCACGCCGTAGGGTCGCATCTTGCCGAAGCCGCGATGAACGATGCGCCGAGCCTTCGCCTCGTCGCGATAGCTCTCGGTCGCGACATATCGATTGCGGTAATGGATGCCATCGTCGGCGAAGCGGATCGCCGAGATCATGCCGTCGCCGTCGAACCAGTGTGGAAACCATTTCCCGCCCAGGTCGTTGCGGCCTGATCCATTGCGAAAGAGCGTGCCGCGCAAGGCAGTTGGTACAACGCCGTCGATTTCCTCGACGCGGTAACTGTGTTCCTCCGCCAACGTCCGGAAGCCCGGGCTCCACGGATGGGGCGCCTTTTGATCCATGCGCCAGTCTACCACGGCGAGAGGTGCGCTCTACCGGCAGATCACCGGCACCATAGAGTTGGCGAAGGCCCGCAGCTCGGCGGCCTTCATGCCGATACGGGCGCGAATGGCGATGGCATACATGATGGCCCCGGCCATGCGCGCACGAGCGGCCGGCGTCGGCTCGGGCGAAAGTCCGGAGTCGGCAAAAGCGCGCTCCAGGCTTTTCTCGATCTCCGCCAGCAGCTCGGCCGCAGCAGCGGCGATCTGCGGATGAGTCGGTGACTCGACGGCCGCAGTGCCGACGATCATGCAGCCGAGCCTGCTGGGCGGCGCGGCATAGAAATCGATCGCCGCCATATAGACCTTGCCGAGACGTTGCTCGATCGTGCCAGAGCCGGCCAGCACCTTGTTCATCGCTTCGATGCTCGTGGTGCCGTAGTAACGCAGCGTCTGGATGTAGAGCTGCTCCTTGTCGCCGAAGGCAGCATAGAGGCTGGGGCGGTTGAGACCGGCGGCTTCCGAGAGCTCGTCGAGCGAGGCCGCGGCGAAGCCCTTTTCCATGAACACGCCGCGCACCCGTTCCAGGACCTCGGCCGTATCGAAGGAGCGGGGACGGCCGCGGGGCTTCTTCTTTGATTCTGTACCGGTTCGCATAATTATCCTTGACGTCTCTTCCGCCGCATATTTATGTACTACATCGCACAAAATTAAGGAGGATGCGATGGAACTCTTCGCTTCACCACTTGCGTGTTCACTGGCGTCGCATATCACGGCCGTCGAGGCTGGTCTGCCGGTCAAGGTCCGCTTCATCGAGAACAAGAAGACCGACGATGGCGGCGACTACTATGCGATCTCGGCCAAGGGCTATGTGCCTGCCTTGCGCCTGGAGGACGGTCGTATCCTGAACGAGGGGCCGTCGGTCCTGCAGTACCTCGCCGATCGCAAGCCCGAAGCGGGGCTGGCGCCGGCCTGGGGAACGATCGAGCGCTACGAGCTGATCGATACGCTGAACTATCTGTCGACCGAGGTGCACAAGCGCATCTTCGCCAACGTCTTTTCGCAGACCGCGGCCGAGCCGACCAAGGCGGCCGCCCGTGCCCTGATGGAGCCGACGCTGGACTATCTCGCGAAGAAGCTGGGGGATCGTGACACGCTGGTCGGCACGAGTTTCACCGTGGCCGATGCCTATCTGGTCACGTTACTGAACTGGTTCGGCTTCGTGGGCGTCGACCTCAAGAAGTGGCCGACGATCAACGCCTACTACCAGAAGCACCTGCAGCGGCCGTCGGTTGCCCATGCGATGGGGATCGAAATGGCCGAGCGCAAGCGCCGCGCGGCTTGATCGGGCAGAGGGGCGGGCGGCCTCAAGGTCGCCTGCCTCCGTTTCTCATAATTTAGATTGCGTCTAGTAATCGATATCTTCCGAAGGTACTTCTCGTCCTTCGGAGGACATCGTCATGCGTCTTGTCATCGCCGCTCTTCTTTGGCTGTCGTTCACCACCGCTGCCTCGGCGCATGCGCTCTGGATCGAGCCGGAAGGCGAGGGCTTCCAGCTCTATTTCGGTGAGTTTGGTGAGAATTTGCGCGAGGGGTCGCCTGGCCTGCTCGATCGCTTCGAGCCGCTGCCGGCCGCCAAGGCGTTTGGAGCGTCCGGCGAGACCGTGCTGAAGATCGACAAGGGACCGGCCGCCTTCCAGCTCGGCGGCACTCCGACTGGAACCGGAAGCGTCGTTGCCGAGCAGGTGCGGGTCATGGAGCGCAAGCGGGGCGACGAGGTCACGCGTACCCTCGGCCGCCTGTCGGCGCGCTATGTCAGCGACTTCTCCGAGCGCAAGCCATTGATCACCCTCGACATCGTGCCGGCGGGCAAGCCGGGGGCCTTCAAGGTCTTCTATGACGGCAAGCCGCTGCCCAAGGCGAAGGTCGAGGTTGCCGCCGAGTTCGGCTGGCAGCGTGAGCTCAAGACCGACGACAGCGGCGCGTTCGATGTCGATCTGCCGTGGAAAGGCACCTACATGGTCGAGGTGATGGCGATCGATTCTACGCCCGGCACGCACGGCACGCAGGCCTACGACTCGATGCGCTTCGTGACCACACTCACCTTCAAGATGTCGACCGGCCTCGAAGCGCCGCCGAGGCCGCCGGTCGTCACGCCGAAGCGCTAGCCTGCCTTCTTGTTGAGAACGGCGAAGCGGTCCTTCGGGGCCTTCTCGCGGGCGGCCGGGCCATAGGTTCCCATCTCCATGCGATGCGGGATGGTCAGCATGTAGTTCTTGAAAGCGCCCTCCATGGCCTGTCGCCAGCCCTGCGCATCCTGTGTCTCGTTGACCGACGCCTTGGCGAGCTTCAGCGCATAGGGGTCGCGTTCGGCGATCTTCTGGGCCAGCGCCATGGTCTCGTCTTCGAGTTTTTCCCGCGGCACCACGCGGTTCACCAGGCCGGCCTTCTCGGCCTCGGCCGCGGAGATGAACTCGCCGGTGAACAGGTATTCCTTGGTCTTGCGCGGGCCGAAGTCCCACGGCATCGAGAAGTACTGAACGTGCGAACCGCCCCATTTGACGGCGCGGTCCGCGAACTGGGCATCTTCGCTCGCGATGATGATGTCGCAAGCCGACGCGATCATCATGCCGCCCATGATGCAGTAACCTTGGACCTGGGCGATGGTGGGCTTGGGCAGGTCGCGCCAACGCATCGTGTTCTCGAAGAATCGCTCCCATAGGCGCCGGTACTCGCCCTTGAAGCCGGGCTCCAGCGTGGTCTTCTTCTGGTCCTCCATCTCCTGGGGACTGCCGAGATCATGACCGGCAGAGAAGTGCTTGCCGGCGCCCGCCAGGATGATGACGCGCACTTCGGGATCGTCGGCGGCGCGCAGGAAGGCGTCGTCCAGTTCCTCGAGCAGAAGCCGGCTCTGCGCGTTCAGCACGTCCGGCCGGTTGGTGGTGATGGTGCGGACCGCGCCGGTCTGGCTCTGGAGAAGCGTCGAATAGGTTTTCATGCCGCTGCCTGTGTCGGATGGCGCAGATCGGCGGCCAGGCCGTTGCCCATCAGGTCGATGAAATTGTCGCAATAGAATTTCTGCTTCTGGGGTTCGCTGGTGCCGGCCTTCTCCATCGAGGCCTCGAAGCGCTTGATGGGATGGCGACCGCCCTCGACGTGGGGGTAGTCCGACGAGAAGAGGCAGACCTCGTCGGCCGTGTTGGCGATGATCCAGCCGGCATCTTCGTGCGGGTAGGGCGTCACGCGGACCTGCCGGGCCACGAACTCAGAGGGCTTCAGCGACATCTTCTGCAGCCGCTCCTCGTTCTTGTAGAAGGCGTTGTGGGCGCTATCCATGTTGCGCATCCAGCCCGGGACCCACGAGGCGCCTTGTTCGATGACGCCGAATTTCAGGCGCGGGAAGCGGTCGAGTACACGGTCGACGACCAGCGCCGTCAGCGTCTTCATTACCGGATAGGCGATGGCCATGTAGTCGATAGACTTGAAATTGTCGTCGCCGCCATGGAAGTCAGGGACCGGCGGCAGGCCATTGTTGAAGTAGGCGTCCTCCAGAAGCTTCCCGCCGCCGCCGACATGGAACACGATCGGCAGGCCGGCATCCTCGGCGACGGCCCACAATGGATCGAAGCCGATATGGCTCGGCGAATGGGCGTCGGGGCAGCGCGAGGGGATCATCAACGCCTTGGCGCCGAGGTCGATGGCCTCGCGTGCGGCTTTGGCGGTGCGCTCGAAGTCGATCAGCGGCACATAGCCCGTCGGCAGCAGCCGGCGGTCGACCGAACAGAAGTCGACCATATGGCGCGTATGGGCGCGGGCCACGGCATAGGCGAGGTCGGGATCGCGTCCCCCTTCCAGCACCGAGGAGTAGTTCAGCAGCGCCGTCGTGAACATGAGCTGGCTGGCGAAGCCCAGCAGCTCGACCGACCGCGTGCGATCCTCCTTGCGATAGGCGCCGAGCGCATCCCAGTTCTTGGCGAGCATGATCTGCGCTTCGTCGAAACCGCTGCCATCGGCGATGCCCTGCCGGTGATCGTCCTTGAGGTGGCTATGAAATCCCTCGTGCCGAGGGAACAGCACCTTGTCGGTCACTGTCGCCCGATGTCCGGCTTCGAGATAATTTTCGAGGAAGCCCGGCACTTCCATGATGTGGGCGTCGGCGTCGTGAATGACGCGCCCGCTCGCGTAGGGCATTGTTCCTCCGGTCTTTCGTTGCTTTGCGCGAGCTTAACATGACCATCGATATTTCCCACGCCGTGCACGCTCTGCTGAATGCCCGACGTTCCGGCACGCAGGTGGCGCCGCCGTTCGAACTGCCGGACCGCTCTGCGGTCTATGCCATTCAGGACGGTGTTGCCGCCGCGACGGGACCAGTCGCCGGTTGGAAAGTCGGCGCGCGGACGCCGACGGCGGAACCGAATCCGGCGCCCCTTCTGGCGGGTGCACTCGTTCCTTCGCCGGCGCGCTTCGACGGCAAGGCGATGCACATGATCGGGGTCGAGATCGAGATCTCCTTCCACATCGCGCGCGACATCGCAGCACGCGACACGCCGGTGAGCTACGACGAAGCCCTCTCTGTCGTCGGCGATGCCTTCGTCGGCATGGAAGTGGTCGATACACGGCTCGCCAATTTCCAGAAGCTCGATCCCGAATGGCTGCTCGCCGACAACCAGATGAACCACGCGCTGGTGGTGGGCGGGGCGATCCAGAATTGGAAGGCTCTGGACTGGGCGAATCTTCGAGTGACCCTCGACATCGACGGCCAAACGATCGTCGATCAGAAGGGCGGGCTCGGCGCCGTCGATCCGGTGCGGCCGCTCGCCTGGATGATCGACCATGCGGTGCGTCACCGTGGCGGCCTCCGCGCCGGCCAGGCGATCACGACGGGTTCATGGACCGGCCTGCGCTATTTCCCGCCGGGCACGCGCGCCCGCGGCACCTTCGTCGGATTGGGTTCTGTCGAGGCGCAGTTCTGACGCGTCGTCAGCTCACGATGCTCGACGCCCTTGCGCTGGACGATCTTGGCCCTGAGCCCCGCGCAGCAAAGCGCGCAGGCCGGGAAGTGGTTCTGGCAGCCGTAGGCTTGTGGCTAGTAGTACCAGCCGGGATAGGGATAGCCGCCCCAGGGACCCCAATCCCAATCGTTCATGGCGTTCTCGTCGGCCGTCATCTGCTGCTCGTCCGCCAGGTTCTTCTGGAAGACGTTGT
>VFQN01000545.1_pt1 | contig 69216 bp, 99 predicted proteins | sample 3512371 | NCBI WGS metagenome assembly VFQN01 (sample SAMN10412370, study PRJNA504923) | tailings metagenome | isolation source: Replicate 2 from Balatoc abandoned mine | place: Philippines: Itogon, Benguet | collected 2017-08-28 | reverse complement strand
TAAAATACCCCTGTCCAGCCCCGTTTTCTTTTATCAGATTCGATAAAATCCTCCGATTTTGGCGCCGCTGCGCGGCCTGAAAGCGGCGGTATTTTGTGAAAATAAAATAAGATACCAGCCCTGGCTGCGGCTGCTGCTGCTGTTGCTGCTTCGCCGTTTGGTCAGGGTCCTGGCCTAGCGTGATGCGCAGGTGGGTCGTCAGGCGGTCGTGCAGCTGCCGGCCGCTGCGGCAGGTGGCCCGGATAGCCTTCTGCTCTTTCGGCTGCAGGTGCGCCCAGGCGATGGACGCGCCCCGCAGAAAGGCCTCGGGGGACACGCGGCGGGTAGCTGTGTGGCCCGCCCTGTGTACTGGTACGCCTCCTGGCCACAGGCTCGTCGCATAAACACGCCTAACCGTATGCCTCATTCTAGTTGTTGCAAGAGGCCACGGTGCCTTGTATTAGGTAACGGACGCGCGCTGCCTGTAGGTTGCGGACGCCTGGAGGCGGAAGGGGACAAAGCCTCACCTAGGCAGGTGCGCCTATCAAAGGAACGTTGTGTACTATCGGTGCGAGTAAGCTATAAGGGACGGCAGCAGAGCGTTGAAGGAGCCGCTGGCCGGCACTTTCGGGAGAAGCGGTTGTTGACAGCAACGACACCAGAAACAGTCCCTGTGTTCGAGACTATCTTGACTAAGTCGTATGACATTAAGTTCCCTGCTCGCTGGTTCATTCCTTGCAACGGCCCGTGACCGGTAGCTCACCTCGAGTAACAAAAAGGCGGGAGTGGCGAACTGGGCACGTGGCACGATCAGCATCTCCATTGATCCCCAAGGAACAATCCTTGTCTGAGTAGCAGCATGTTTGTTGCGTGGTCTTTTGCTGTGTTAGTGTCGATCAGGCACCTATCGTGGCAGACACAGGGGAGGTCAGGGGGAGATACCCCTCCCCTGCACGGACCGGCGTTCCTTGTAACGGGTCTGCATCGGTGCATCAAGCCAGACTGCATCATGCAATTAGTGCCCAGGATGCACAGCAGAGGCCTGGGCCCCACAGGGGATGATCTTACCTTCTTGCAAGCAGCACAGGGCAGTGTCACACAGTGATCAGTCAAGCCGTGTGAAACAGCTACCGGTAGGTTGTCGCCGCATGTCCCGCTGATGGCCTTCACATCAAGAAGCTACGCTCATGCCCAGCTTCAAGGCGTTGCATGCATGGCTACGAATGGACTCCCCTGAGTAAAAGCCAGCAACAGAGCCTGTTGTTACGGGAGCCTGAGGTGGTATCCCTTGGGCCCTACAGCTCGTATGGGAAGTTGCACCTGCCACGTGTAACGACTGAACTGAACTGAGGCGCCGCCAAGATTGCAGAAGACAGCCAGCCACAACGCAGCCCCTGTGGAAGCCCCACAGCACCTGGTTACCGCAGGCGATCAAGGTGCGCAACGAAATGCCACTGCCTTGACAGCCTGTTGCCTCTCAGCGCTGCATGCGTATGCACTTTACTGCAGCTGTCTCGTGTTATGGCAAAAACCACAACTGCACGTGCGAATCGGCCAACGCCACAAATGGCACCCCGCTCCCAGTCCTCCCAGCTTCCTCCCGTACGGTCAAGGCATGCACGTGTGCACTGCTATCCCTGGCTATCCCCGCACCACTAAGCACAGCCCGCCAGCTGAGTAACCTGTCATTTCTTGGCTTCGCACACAGCCCCCTGCACCTCCTGCCAGCGTCCTGCCCCACCCAGCTCCCTCCCACCGTACGCTGAAGGCACAGACGTATGCACTGCTACCCACTCACCGCTGCTACCCACGCACCGCAGCGCGGCCCCCGCACTGGTGAGCACCCCCCAGCAGCTGAGTAACCAGCCTTCCTTTGACACTGCACAGCCCCCTTACGCCACCTACTGCACGGACAGGGCCACCCCCGACACCCCAAAGTCGGCCTCTAGCTGCTCCGTGACTGACCGCACACACTGCACGGCGTTGATGGTGTTAGGACAGCGGGTGATGGCCAGGCCTTCGAGCGGGGCCGCGCCGGTGGGCGGCCGGCACAGCAGCGCCAGCAGCAGGGGCTCCAGCGTGCTGTTGGCAATGCCCTCGCACGCGCTGACGTCCACCTCCAGGGTGCGCAGCTCGAGCATAGGGTTCCGCAGCAAGGGAAGGGCCACCGCTGGTAAGGGGCAGTTCCGCAGCGCCAGGTCTGCATGCAGATACGAACAGGAACGGTGCGTGGTTGCAGCGCTGGGATGGCGTCCCAGCTGCATTGGCACACACAGCATATGGCCATATAGGTCTGCGTGCAGGTGCGCACAGGAACATGCAGATACGCACAGAGCAACCTGCTCATGTATACATGCAGCCTTGCAGCACCAAGGTGGCGTGCAGACTGCGTCGGTACACCGAGCATGCACCGCATGATACCATTTTGGAGTGAGTAACGAGGCGCAGTTGCACGCTGTTTGCATGCCCCCGTTGCTTGAGCCGACAACTATCAATGCCATCGAGACCCGCAGAACAACGTCACGGCTTTTCGTTCAGTCCCAGTCTGCCATAGCACATCAGTCGAAGTTCGGCTCACCTGTTAGGTTGCACAGCGTGTTGCCCAAGCAGCTCAAGTCCCCCGCGCGCAGGGCCATGTTGTAAAGCCCCACGCTCCTAAACGCAGCCAACCCCCGCAGCTGCCGTATCCACTCCATGTGGCCAGCACGCGGTTGCAATAAGCTGGGGCCGCAGTCACCGTCGATGAAGAAGGAACTCGACTCAGCGGTCGGGTCGCGGTAGGTCGTCAGCAGCCGCACCGCGGGGCCCACGGCCTCCACTGTCTCCGGGCGCAGCTGCCCGTCCTCCATCACGTCTGACATGCCGAAGGTCAGCCCTTGAGCGTACAAACGCGAGAAGGCTGGTGACGGCCGCAGGAGGGCAAAGGCCCGCGGCGACACTCCCACCCCCAGCACCAGTTCTTGCAGGTTTGGAGGCAGGGCAACGCTGGCACCAGGGGCCCCGGCACGACCTGGGTCCTGCTGCTCTTGAGGCCGTCCCACAGCGGGCGACAGCAGCCCCCGCAGGTTGACGCTGGTGAGGGCGGTCAGGGGCGCCAGCTCGCTGGGTTGCAGCCACAGCGTGGGGCAGCAGAGGTCCTGCAGCCGCGGCATGCAGCACAGAGCGGACAGCAGCGCGGCGCGGTGCGCCGCCCGCACCCTGTGCCAGGCGCCGTGCCGGTCGCCGTCTCTCTGCATGATGGACCAGCTGTTGCCATGGTGGTCGTAGGACCATGACGGTTGCAGCTGCAGGTGGGTGAGGGCGGTGAGGGTGCTGAGGCACGCCACGCAGGTGGCGTGGGTGCGCACGGCCTCGGGTGCGGTGGGCGCCGAGTTGGTAAGCAGGGATAGGGACTCGAGCGTCGTCAGATGCGCAACCGCGCTGAACACGTTTGCCTCCATGGCAGGGCTCGCTGCAGGCACAGAGAGGTGAGCAATTGGGAACATGAGCCATGTGAGACTGCGTACGGAAAGCGCAAGCGGGCGCCGCTATGTCAGGTGCACCTAAGAGTGCCGTATTAAGCGGACGTGCAACAGGATGCGCTGCTGACTAGGGTTTCAGGGCCGGCCAAACCAGTGCGTGTATGGCAAATCGGTCACAGCCTTTAACCTTGACCTCGACCTATGCATGCGCACACCTCCCGTCTTGCCCCGCAGCCCCAGGCACCCACCCAGGAACCTCTCGCAGCGTCCAGTTTCAAACTGGATGCCGCCTGCATCCAGCGCCAGGCTGGTCAGCGCTGTGCACCTCCGCAGGGCCATGTACGACAGCGCTTTCCAGTGGTGCACGCCCAGCAGGGTCAGGCCCCGCAGCCGTGGTCCGCACAGCGTCAGCAGCTGGCCGCAGCCGTAGTCGTACTCAGCAACGGCACCCCTTGCCGGCACCGCATCCGACGGCCTGCTGAGCCGCTGGTGATCCAGCACCAAGTTGGACAGGTGGGGGCAGCAGGCGGCGACCGCCTCCGCAACGGCCCCGCTCAGCGGTACTGCGCCCTGCAGCTCAAGTAGTTGCAGGGGACACTCAGAGCAGGCCTCCAGCGCCGCCAGCCTGCGGGTAGCATCAGCAGGACCGCCGGGTGTTATGCAGGATACTGTCTGTATGGAATGCCCGCTCCCACACAGGTTCAAGTGGCAACAGCGGGTCTGTCGGGGATGCATGCGTGCCAGTACAACGCCGCTCAGCATTTGGCTCCCTGTCTTCACGGATCGGTACGGCACGTGAACAAACAGGCCTTAAAGTACACAGAGGCACAGTTGCATGGCACAATGCGCATACCACCACGACGTCAATGCCATCAGTGAGTGCAACCCGTTGCTGGTGATGTGGGTCAGCCAGGGTAGCCCCGTTTGAGGCAACAAACACATGCAGTATGCCTCATACGTGCCGTAGCCAACTCAGTCCGTGCACGCGTGTGGCCGCACGGCTCATCCTTTACTCACAGCTGGGCCTCCCTCTGGCTGTCCTTGGCATCCCTGAACCACACGGTCAGGGACTGCAGCCGGGCGCCGCGCCGCACTAACGCCCCCAGCGATGAGCGCAGCTCTGTGGGTGAGGGCTGGTGCTGCTGCTCCCTTGGGCCAGGGTCCCGGCCCAGCGTGATGCGCGGATCAACCGTCAGGCGGTCATGCAGCTGCCGGCCGTTGCGGCAGGCGGCACGGATGGCCTTCCGCTCCTCCGGCTGCAGGTGGGCCCACGCAGTGGATACGCCCAGCAGGAAGGCCTCGGGGGACACGCGGCGGGCAGCAGCTGGGCCCGCCCTGCCTACGCAGCCTCGCCGTTGCCTTGTCGATTTCACAGGCTCAACCGTATCTCCCATAGTATTGTGAGACACCAGGGCGGCCCGAGCCGGGTAACGTCTGCGCGATGCCTGTCAGAAGGACCAAGCATACAAGGGGGAGTCTCGGCAAGTAGCACAATGTCTGTCCAAATCGTGACAATTGCACTTTGTGCGGCTGTCCAAGGCGTCCAGTCCCATAGCAACTAGGAGTGCGTTACAGGTGACACGTAACAGCGACCTCACCTAGGCACGTGTCCCGATCACAAAAGTTAACAATGCTACTAGCAAGAAACGTATGGAGACCTGCAGCAGAGTAGTGCCCGCAAAGCCTTTGTCAGGAACTGTCCGTTTGCGATACTGGGGACAGCGACGTGGAAAATGGCCACCTTTTTGAGATACCTGAATACGGTGTCGATGTAAATAACTACACTGAGTTCCCTGCAGAAGGCTGCGGCTGTTGCGGCAGTGCCGTGATAGATCGCGGCATTTGGCGGGAATGGAGTGCATTGACGCAAGAAGAAAAACTCTACAAATTTAAGTATAATCTTGTGCACGTTATGGATCATTTGCGTGGGGTGTGGCCCTGCCGATGTGGGCCGGGTGGGCCCGTATTGGGCAGCAGCAGCAAAGACGGTCGTCCTCCGCTCGGTGGCAGTGCGCTCAGGCCAAGGAAACGCCCCACGAAGGCCTCCGGGGGACAGCCGGTGCGGCGTGCAGCGGGTATGCAAGGCTGGCTTTACATGGCATGGCCGAGCTGCTGCTTCGCACTGGGCAGTCCACAAGCATGCATATGCGTTGCAGCTGAGCTGCGGTTGCGATTGGCAGCAGCTCCCCGAGGCATCGTCATCCACTAGCCACTACCACGATATCGTACATACAGTAACAAGAGCGCGAGTGCACAGGGCACAGCAAAAACAGATAGCCAGGTAGCAGAAGCACCTTGCTACCCCGCCCCCTTTATTTCAATGTCACAACGACAGCAACGACGACCACCCGTGCCCTCACACCAAAAGCCCCACACTACTACTACACTACTACTAGACACTAGACCCAGGACAACACTTCTGCCTGCCGGGAACGCATGGCAGGTAGTTGCCACCGTCATCCTGCAGATAGCGCGCCACGTACGGTATCACTGACAGCTTCCTTCGCCAACTGCCAGGCGCAGGCCTGGACGGGCACCATGGTCTAGGCTTCCCTGCACTACCTTGCACACGCATGCCGACGCAGCCCATGCACCCTTCCTGTCGCCACCGCCAAGCAGCTAAACACGGTCAAATCAATTTCCCTGAGGGGCACCGGTCGTCAAGTGCCGGAACAGTACCGTGTGCATGACACTGCGAACGCACCGCCATGCTACCTGCCAGCTCCAGCACATCCCAGCATGCCATGCCTACCCGTGCGTGAGATTGATCGACACGTCTGTCACACCGTAGCATTGCTGCAGCTGCTCCTCCAGGGACCGCTTGCACTGGTCCACGTCCAGCGAGCCTGGGCAACCCGTGCCCTCCAGGTGCAGCAGCGGCGCCGCACCGGCGTGCGGCTTACACAGCAGCATCAGCAGCGGTACCAGCGCGGCGGTGTTCATGTCCTCGCACTCGCTGCCGCCCAGGTCCAGCACCAGCCGGGTGAGCCGCAGCATGGGGCACCGCAGCAGGGGCAGCGAGGTCACCGGGACCTCGCAGTTTGGCAGCGCCAGCTCTGCAGAAAACAGAGCAGCAGTCACCAGAATAGTTAACACAGGTGCAGCAAGTGCGTTGCTCATCTCTCCAGCGCCAGGCAGTTCCCTCAGTTCAATTTGCAGCAGGCAGGCGCCAGGCTTCACGTTCGCCGCTCAGCTCTCACCCTTCAGGTTGCACAGCGTGTGCCCCAGGCAGCTCACGTCCGCCGGGTTGGAACTGAGGTCGATCCCCTCCAGCACGATGCGGTCAAAGGCGTCGCCCAGCCCCTGCAGCTGCCGTATCCACTCCGTGTGGCCGGTAAGGGACCCCTCACGGGGGCACACGTGGCCCTCGCTGCGCCCTGCAATGGTGAACCCTTCAATGCTACCATAGCGATAGCAGCTAGGCTGGTAGGCCGGGTCGCGGTAGGCCAGGATGAGGCGCACCGCAGGGCCCACCGCCTCCACCGTCTCCGTCCACGGCCGCCCATCGGCATCCACGTCTGACATGCCGAAATGCATGCATGACACACTGAGGCGGACAAAGGCAGGGGAGGGCTGCAGCAGCGCCAGGGCACGTGGCGACGCCCCGTCGCGCAGGTCTAACGTGTGCAGCTGCGGAGGCAGGGCTGCGCCCGCCGGCAGGCGCCCACCAGGCCTGGTCCATGCTGGCACTGAGGGGTGCCCCGCACCAGGTGGCAGCAGCCCTGCAAGCGTCAAGCTGGTGAGGGCGGTCAGCGGCAGTAGTTCCGAGGGCCGCAGCCACATCTTAGCTGACTCGAGGCTCTGCAGCTGTGGCATGCAGCGCAGGGCGGACAGCAGCGCGGCACGGTGCGCTTCGGCTACCTCGCACCACTCCGCGACCTCCTCAGGCGAGCTGCCCATATCGCCTGCTGTTAGCCAGTCGTCGCCGTGGTCCTCGTAGCACCACGACGGCACCAGCTGCAGATGCGTGAGGGCCGTGAGGGCGCTGAGGCGGGCCACGCACGTGGCCTGGGGAAGCACGGTCTCGGGCGTGGCTAGCGGTGCGTTGTAGGTTAGGTGCAGCGACCTGAGGGCAGTCAGCTGCTCCAGCGTGCTCGCGTGCATGGCACGGTCACCTGCACGAGAAAGCGTGGCAACACGGTTGAAAACACGGCACGTGTCAGCGTGGATGAGCAGGAGCTCAAAGCTGCGGGTGTGGCTTGTCACTAGTTCCAAGACTTGTGGACTTGCAATAGCTACATACTGAACCCGTTGAAGCAACCCCCATGCTGTATATGTCACCATTGCCAGTGCTGGTGTGCGCCATATTGTGGGCAATTGCAGAAACCCTACGAACAGCCTCCACGCCACAAGTACCGAAGTCAAAATGCCTGACTACGCACCTTCACCATTCCCGCTTCCAAAGGACGTCCACGTCCACTCCGGCGCCTGCAGCTCCAGCCTGGTGAGCGCCGTGCACCGCCGGAGGGCCATGTACGACAGCGCCCGCCAGTGCTCCGTCCCTGTGCCCGTCAGGCACAGCTCCTGTAGCCGCGGCCCGCACAATGTGAGCAGCTGGCTGTAGCCGTAGTGGTACTCCGCGGCCACCTCTCCTCGGTGCGGCCCCTCCAGCGGTAAGTGACATCGTACACCTGTCAGGTGCAGGCTGGACAGCTGTGGGCAGCACGCCCCAACCGCCTCCGCCACCGCCCCGCTCAGCGGCACGTCACCCTCCAGCTCCAGGCGGGTCAGGGGGCACCCGGAGCAGCCCTCCAGCGCCGCCAGCCTGGGAAGCGGATGTCGTACACAGGAAGCCGCGCACCGTTAGCATGGCTGTACCTTCCGTCACCTGCTCGATCACCTCTTCAGTGCTGGCATAGGCGGTGCACCTACCAGGTCATGGCAGCCCTAAATTGCCAACCCTCCGGCGCACACAGTACCGGCGTGTCACTGCTGAGACATAATGCAGACCCGGGGGCTACATGAAAAAGAACCGTGTTGAGCAAGTGTAAGCCATCAGTATGTGGGTCGTGAGGAATAAGTGAGTTGGCGGCTTCTGATGACCTAGGCACACTCACTCTAGAGCGCGTAAGACTTACAGCTGGGCTTGCCTCCTGCCGTCAATTGGGCTCCTGAACCACACCCTGAGAGACTGCAGCCGGGCTCCACGCCACACCACAGCCCCCAGCAACACGCGCAGCTCTAGCGGGGAGGGCTGGTGCTGCTGCGCCTGCCCTTCCCGTTGGTCAGGGCCCAGCGTGATGCGCAGGTCGGTGATCAGGCGGTCATGCAGCTGCCGGCCATTGCGGCAGGTGGCCCGGATGGCCTTCCGCTCCTCCGGCTGCAGGTGGGCCCAAGCGATGGACGCGCCCCGCAGGAAGGCGTCGGGGGACACCCGGCGGGCAGCCTCGGGGTGCAGCACACAGCCAGGTGGTCCGGCTGCCCGCACGCTGCCCCTAGGGTCTACCATGGCCAGAACGTATAGTCCTGTTGCATATAGTAGAAAGGCGTCACGCGGGAGCGCCGCACGCGACGTAAGGGTGCAGCGTAGAGAGGATTCAAAGGGCCAAAAGGGCCAAAAGCTGTCGCGTATCGGGCGACTGTCCATCAGCACCGCACTTAACGTAACGTTAATCCTGTTCATTAATCTACAATACGTCTTATCCAACTACGTGGAGTAGGCAGGTGTTTGCCGCGGCCCATTGATCCCCACCACCATTACGCTTGTGGTACGTACCTGCTGAGAATGCGACCTTAAGCGACTGCTCTAAGATGATGGCAGTAGGTGTGGCAACGTGAGTCTTGAGCGGAGCGGAGCGCAAAAGTGACAGTCGCAACCACGAGTCGCAACAGCCCAGGTAGCTACCCGCAAGATGTTGATACGTTTTCTACAGCTTGAAGGTGCAGAGGTTGTATTGATGGCACAATACGATTGCCGTCAAGCGTCAAGGCGGCATTGAGAAACCCAACGATACGGATGGGGACAGTGCGGCAGCACGTGTGGCCACACCACCTGACTGCAGCAGCAAATGCCAAAACGTGTGTCCTGGCACAGCGTACGGTGCAGCACAAGAGGCTGGAGACCTGCGGTTGTCCCAAGGGAATCACCACACACAGCCGCCACCTAGAGTGGCAGGTCGCCCGCCGAGCCCAATACCGAACCGGTGCCCCACATCTGCTGTGCGCCCATGTTGGCATGCACTACCGGTACGCCCTACACTGTACACCTGGTACCATCGCGTGCCTCTACTGTAGGCTCTAGCCATTCCACCTGGCCTGGCCTGGCTCAGCCTGGCTACACTACCACGGCGCAAACCAGTACCACACGTGGACTGTTGGTGTGAAGGTAAAAGCGGCTTGCAATGCGCTGTCCGCTTCCCTGTTATGGCCACATCATTACCACACATCTCGTACCTTCCAATCACACCCAGTGAGTCTGTGCAAGCAAGCAACGCTCACCCTGCAAAGCTTGCCCTGCCAGGCCCTGCTGCATATGCACCCATGCCCTTTCGTTCCTATCATGGCAGCTCGAGCCTCGATTACCACACATGCCCGCGCGAACAAGTTCTTGGCTTCCGTACCGGTAAGCAACCACACAAGCACAAAGGGACCAGGGCCCACCACCCTTCTGAAAGGGTACGTACGGTGGCGCAGTGTATAAGACGATGCAGGTCGATGCAGATCGTCGATGGCAACAGCTACCAGACCGGCCATCCCCCTTTACGACCCTCTCCACTTCTGTTACCAGTACCACGCACCACGTTTGCCGCCTTGCCGTCGGGACGGAGTCTTGACCTTTCCTTAATGTTGTCCCAGTCCGCATCTGCCTTATCCTATGTACGGCAGATGCAAGGACCATGGATACGGCATTCATGCTCCTTGGGCGGCATGTATGACCGCCTCCTGGCTTCCGCTCGTACATACCAGTACACGTGTACCAGCGCTGCCACGGCACTGTACGGTGCACCCTACCGGTACGGCCCCATCAACAAAACTTCAACGTAATCATTAGCGGGTCCCGCCCCATCCGCTGCAGCTGCTCCCGCAGCCCCTGCACACCCTCCTGCACCGCCGCCAGCAGCCGCTGATATTTGATGCCCCTGGCACCGGTGTGGTGCCACATGACAATGTGCATCCGCTCCAGGCTCGGGGCGCACAGCAGCAGCGGCAGCAGAGCGGCGCCAACAGTGCTTGAGCTTGACCAGTTTTGCGTGCCGCGGCCCCAATGCAGGAAGAGGGTGAAGCGGCGCAGGCGGTGCAGGCGGGCCAGCAGGGGCACAGCGCCGGGGTGCAGCTTGGAGTCTAGGGTCAGCCCCTGCGGACATGTAACACCGCATGCATGACCCACGCACCGGATCCCGTTACCAATGGGCTGCTGTTATGAGAACGAGTAGAAACTGGAAAAAGGAACACGGACGGCGATGGTAAGACATGCATGGGCGTGGCATTTCGCCCTACCTGGCCTCCGCACAGAGCAGGGGTGGACGAGGGAGGCGAGCCGGCGGCGAGGTACGGTACATGGCCCTCGCTCCTTACGCTCGACACGAGCGAAGGCGATAACCAACACCAACACCCCCGGGCTGCGTGCATGCAACAGCGCTTCCGAGTAGCACGTGGCTCCACGTACGGCTACACTACCTCACATGCACGCCGGTCTGTAGCGCTGTTGCTGCAACCCTGCAAGCGAGCTCGGAACCCACCTCAAGCTCCGGCAGCTGCTCCACCAGCGCCATGACGTCCCGCACCTCCAGCACACAGCTTTCCAGCCTCAGCTGGCGCAGCCTAAGCGGCCGCAGAGCGCCAAACAGCCGCACGTGGCCGTCCCCCGCCGCCGGCCACGTAAGGGGCGAGGGCTCCCAGTCATGCCACAGCGTCAGACCGTCGCAGCTCACGCCGCCGCGTCCGCACAGCAGCCCCACCGCCGCCAGCAGGTCATCGAAGCCCGGGCAGGCGGAGGGCGGCGGGGTACCGGCACCGGCGGACAGCAGAGCGCTTCCGCCGGCCCCTCCTGCTCCCAAAGCCACTGGCGGGCTGCAGCGGTCATTGATGCCCGCGGCTGGCCCTTGACCGCCGGAGCAGGACGGAGCAGGACGCAGCAAAGCTGTCCGCAACGAGCCAGGTGAGGCCAGGGGGCAGCGCTAGCGCCAGCAGGGCACACGGCTGCAGGATGTTGAGGAGGTGCAGCTCGCGCAGTGCAGCAGGCAGCGGCACGCAGCCACGCCGGCTGCCACCCAGCCCGCCGCCCTTGAGGTCCAGGCGGACCAGGCCATGCAGAGTAAGACATGTGAGCTGGCTGCACTCCGCCGCCAGCAGGCGGCAGTCTGCTTCGCCGATTACCCCGTCCCCGTCTAGGGCCAAGCGGGCCAGGTTGCGCAGGGGGCTCAGCAGCCGGGCCGTCACGTCCTTCATGGGCGCCAGGTCGAGACCGTTGAAGTCAAGGCACGTGAGGCGGGTCATGCTGGACAGGCCGATCTCCACGGGCACCCTGGAGTTGTGGCGCCCAAACTCCAGGGAGCGCAGGGCGGGCAGGGCGCTGAAGGCCCGGTCCAGGCGCTGCATGGACTGCAACTCCTGCTGGTCCTCCGCGTCGCACAGCCCCCCGTCATCATCAGTACAGCACGTCTCTGCCAGTAGCATCTTCATGTGCTTCAGGCGGGTGCAGGCGGCGATGGCGTTGGCCAGGGGCTGCGGTACGAAGGGCACTTCGTTGTAGCCAAAGGTGAGGGAGGTGATGGTGGGGGCGCAGGCGGTGATAAGGCGGCACAGGCCGGGGGTGGCGGCTGCTAGGGCGTCTTGGGTGGAGAGGCCGGAGGCGATGGTGAGGGAGGCGAGGTGGGGGGCGGCGGCGTGCACGGCGGAGGCGAGGGCGTTGGTGTAGGGGATGTTGCGCAGGGAGAGGTGCGTCAAGCCACGCCATGCGGAGGGGCACGAGGGAGGCTGCTGCAGGCGGTGCTCGCTGAAGGCGGATAGGATTTGCAGCCTGCGGGAGTGTTTCAGCAGTGGTACGGCAGTTTGGGAATTTGGGGTGGATTTGTTGGATTGTTGTTGCCTTGGCACACAGCTGCGTGTGCCTCCCCTTGCCTTCGGACTCAAGCGAGAGCATGGTTACACGGTGTGCTAGCACACGCAGCGCAACCAGAAGACCGTGTGCTGCACCGGCACACTGGTACATACCGGTAACGCCACCCCAACCTGCAAACTTGCTTGTGGAAGTACTTAATCATAGAATTTGGGTTGCACAACTGTTGCGCATGCTTCAACACGGCGACTTGGACTTGAGACCCCGGACCACAGAACCCATTCCCTTACGTATGAACCTAGAGCAGGCCACTTGATGAGCAACTCAACCGGCAACCATTACACGTACGCGCTTGATACCGTACTCACGCCGCATTCACGTTCTCTGGGCCGTCCCGTCGCTCGCCATCTTGTCCACGCCGGCCGCCAACAATAATGGGATGCAGGTTCAGCGCTTCAGGGCGAGCACCGCGCGAAAGGATGCCGCGGACAAAGGTGGTGAACTCCCGGACAGTGCGCAGACCCACAGCAGCTCCCCCGCGGCCCCCGGACCCATGGGTCTCTTGGGGCTGCACGTCCTGCTGCACATAGTCCACCGCCAGGGAGCTGACGGTAGCGTCGGCGATAGCGCGGCCCTCGCGGCACGTCGCCCTCAACGCCTTCATGTCGCATAGCTGCATGTGTTCCACGACAAAGGGGGCAACGTCGAGGAGGCCCCGGCATGGCTCTGAGCCGCAAGGCACTGCCGGAACAACTTTCCCGATAACATTCCCCATTTCCGCCTGTTGTCAACTACGTAGGTATGAAGCAGTCGTAAAAGTCGTGGATCAATGCAATGTGCAGGGCTGTGCCTAGAGTGCAATGTCTTTGGCGCCAGCGTGCATCGGAGAGAATCGCTGCTGCGCTAGGTCAAACGTAGCAACCCAGCTGCCTGCGTATGCATCCCAAACTCTAATATAGGATTCCATGGAATTGCGCCTTCGAGGAGGTTCAGTCATCAGCCTGAGCTGGGTACCGTATGTGTCTTCGATTAGCTGCGAGGGCATGCGGCAAGGTGGCCCTAGCTGGCCAGCTGGGGTCGTGGGGAAGCTGCCCTCCTTGTTGGCCCCCGAGGCTGGAGACTATCATGGGGCATGGATGATCGAGCTGTCTCCACAACAGTTTGTTGCAGCCTGATAAGGTGTCAAACCCTATGCAATGGCCCACATACAAGCCACGGGCGCAAGGGCGATTGACGCCGCAGGGTTAGCACACCTGCCCCTGCAAAGCGCCCAAGCCTGGTTGGCTTTCCTAAGTAACCTCTCTCGCAGCTGCACGCTTTACATACTCAAAGGCTTAAAGCAGGTTCACAAGCCACCCGCTTGGGGGCTCCCTTGCCACCTGCGCGCGGCCTCCGGAGGTGGATGTGGGTCAACAGCTCGCTCAACACCGGCTGCAGCAGAGCGCCAGTCAGGGGTGCCGGTCAGCGCCACCAGGGCCCAACGCACACCGAACAGCAATGTATACTGTGGTGCGAGGCACGAGACACTGATGATGTTCAGCAACAATTTTCAGCACGGGTATCCCCATTACACTTGTCTCCACTCCTATCGGTACTACACGCCCTGGCGTGCCTTGCCCTGTGCGTGGGTTTTCAATGCTACCCTTGCGCCGCTTGGGTGCCTCTCCTGGCCTTCGTATACTCTATACCTCATGGGGACATGCATGGGAACAGCCAGCAGCAACGTGCTGTGCACCCAACACACGGCCCCTTCGTGCCCCACTGTATCTTGACTACACGCCGTTATGACGCCTCATAAGTCCGAAGTCTCGAAGTCACAGCCGCATGGTCATACCGACACGCCACAGCACCGTGCTGCATGGCCCACGTGCCGCCGCCGTAGCACGAAATTGGCACCGTAGTCAAGCACCTCATGCTTGTACCCACGCACCACCTGACACGATGCAGCACCGTGCTACCTTGCTTACGCACTGTTCGCTATAGCACTGCCTTAGGTTCACGGCCAGCCTCTCACCCCTACGGTACCGAAGCCACATGTTCGATACCCACGCACCACCCGACACGCCACAGCACCGTGCTGCGTTGTCCATTGGTCACCGCTACAGCACCGCCTTTGGTTCACTCACTCATGTCATCGTACATGAGGTCAATGGCCACGCCCGTCACGCCAAAGGCGGCCTCCAGCTGCTCCTGCACAGACTGCTCGGACTCCCCGTCCAGTGGCCAGTGGACGACCTTCAGCCTCCGCAGCGGCACCGCACGGTCGTGCGGCATGCACAGCAGCAGCAGGAGCGGCTCCAGTGTGGCACTGCCCATGTTATCGCAGCCGCACTCGCTGAGGTCCACCGTCAGGCGGGTAAGCCGCAGCATGGGGTTGCGCAGCAGCGGGAGGCCGGTCACCGGGAACTCGCAGTACAGCAGCTCGAAACCTGCGAGCAGGAGTTGACCGCACCGCAATCGCAACGGACGTTGTGTCAAATCCGTACCGCAACATGCATGATTGTGTCTCCGCGTACCAGCATCACTCTCATGTGCCATGTGCGAAAGCTGATCCGTGGCCCGCATGCTGTTGCCTGGCTCGCTAGACACATACACCTCTCAACACACATACACCGCTCAACTTACACCCGCTGCGGCGCCTCACCTTGCAGGTTGCGAAGCGTGTGGCCCACGCAACTCATGTCCGCCGGGCTCAGCACCATCGAGTCGATGACGACACAGTCGTACGCGCCATCCAGCCCCTGCAGCTGCCGTATCCACTCAATGTGGCCATTGGGAGAGCCCTCGCGGGGCCGCACCGTTTCCGGACCCCGCCCAGCAATGTACAGCACTTCGTCATAACTAAAGCGGTCCTGGCTGCGGAGGCCATCCCGGTGGCGGTACGCCGTCAGCAGCCGCACCGTCGGGCCCACCGCCTCCACCGTCTCCTCCAGCAGCAGCCCATCTTCACTGATGTCCGACATGCCAAACTGCACATACCTCGCATCCAAGCGGGTGAAGGCCGCAGAGGGCCGCAGGAGCGCAAAGGTCCGCGGTGAGGCCCCTACCCGCAGGGCCATCGTGTGCAGCTGCGGAGGGAGGGCCACCCCCGCCGGCGGCGAGCCGGGCCCTCCATCCGGCAGCAGCAGTCCTGCAAGCTGCAGGTTCGTCAGGGCGGTCAGGGGCGCCAGCTCGGAGGGCCGCAGCCACAAGGGTGAGCAGCTGAAGCTCTGCAGCCGTGGCATGCAGCCGAGGGCGGACAGAAGGGAGGAGCGGTAGGCCTCACGTGCTTCGCACCAGTCCTCGAGCTCGTGCAGGATGTTCACCGTGTCGGGCTCGTGCAGGATGTTCACCGTGTAGTTGTGGTCGTCCCCGTGGTCCTCGTAGGTGCTTGGTGGCTCCAGCCGCAGGTGCGTGAGGGCGGTGAGGGCGCTGAGGCTCGCCACGCAGGTGGCGTGGCGGCGCACGCCATCCAGCGAGGACGGGTGCGAGCTGGTGGACAGGTGCAGCGACTGGAGGGCCGTCAGCTGCGCAACCGTGCTGTACACGCTCGGTTCCACGATGGGGTGACCTGCATGCAAAAGCGTGGCAGCAATGTCGCAAAAGCTGGAAGCGTGGTGCCTGTGCAAGCCTCACGCGCAGTCGGCCCACGCAGTAAGGCCACAGCGCCATGAGGCACATCCCTTCCCTTTCCGCACCTCCTGAGCCCAGCACTTCACACAGCAGCTTCACGCGCAGGGCACAGAAGCCCTAAAACGCCGGCGCACAGCTGCCAAGACCCCAATGGTGCACGTACATCGGAGTGCAGTGCAGTTGCTGCCCTGGCGACAACATCGTGTGCTCACCGTCAACGTCGGGCGACGAGGTCAGATTGGGGGCCTCCATCACCAGCTTGGTGAGCGCCGTACACTGCCGTAAGGCCATGAACGACAGCGCCGGCCAGGGCTCCGCCTCCATGCCCGACAGGTGCAGCTCCCGCAGCCGTGAACCGCACAGCGTGAGCAGCAGGCTGTAGCCGTAGTGGTACTCCGCAGCCGCCTCTGCTCGGCGTGGCCCCTCAGGTGGTAAGCAGAGCAGCACGTCCGTCAGGTGCAGATCGGACAGGTTGGGGCAGCAGGCAGCGACCGCCTCTGCCGTGGCCGCACTCAATGGCACTGCTCCCGTCAACGTCAGGCGGGACAGTGGGCACCCGGAGCAGGCCTCCAGCGCCGCGAGCCTACACATGGGGAGGATGCACACACTGGGTGTTGCGGAGCATCGATATGGCCTTGCGTTCCGTGGCTTGGCCCTACCTGCCCGGCGTAACAGGGACAGTGACCGTGCACACATCTGCCCCTTCAACGCGTGCATGCACACCAACATAACATTCAGTTCATTGCCCTTGATGCCCGAGGCCCAGGGGAGCTCCCCTGCAAAGGGCTCTATACAGGGCAAGGTAAATTCCCGTATCCCCAACTGCAAGTTCGACACGAAGCACTTCAACCACAGGCTGGCCAAAGACTCAAAGTCAGAGGCAACGCCGTGCATCCCCCTAGAACTTGCTCGCCTGGACTTCTCATTACCCCACCCCTGGTGCGCTCAACTTACAGCTGAGCCTGCCTGCCGTCGTTCAGGCCACCCGTAAACCACACAGTCAATGACTGCAGCCGGGCACCGCGCGCCACCATAGCTCCCAGCGACGTCCGCAGCCCCGGCCGTGAGAGCAGCGGGGCTTGATTTTGCTGCCCATGCTGCTGTCCACGTGCGGCCTTCCGCTTCTGCACTTTATGATAAACCAGCTTGATTCGCAGGTGGGTCGTCAGGCGGTCGTGCAGCTGCCGGCCGTCGCGGCAGGTTGCCCGGACGGCCTTCCGTTCCTCCGGCTGCAGGTGGGCCCAGGCTATGGATGCGCCCCGCAGGAAGGCATCGGGGGACACGCGGCGGGCAGCAGCGGGGTGCGACAACCCACCGCCAGGACGTGGCTGTGGTCCGGCCGCCCGCACGCTGCCCCTAGGGTCTTCCATGGCCGGAACGTACGTATAAGCCTGTCGCATACAGTAGGAGGACGTCGTGGGTGAGGGCCGCATACGCAGTTGCAGCGCAGGACGCAAGCCCGAAACGGGTTCGAAAGCTGTCCAGCGATTGTCCATCGGCAAGGCACCCCTGCCTACGTAGCATCATTCCAGACCTATAACTCCACGCGACATAAGCGCGTTTCAACCAAGTGCGTGAGGAAAGGTTGGTCGTTGTCACAACCCGTCGGAGCTCACCTGCTATGAGTGCAAGGTCAGCGAACGCCCAGAGTTAATATCCAGATACAGGTATGGCAATTGAGAGAAGTAGCCGCCGTGAGCTGGAGCTGGTAAGCTGGGAAGGTTTCAAGACAGCAACAGCCCAAGCTCTGTCAGAGCTATACTTCAGATCTTCACTGTTGCATACTTGTCACAATTTCAGGTTATGCGTGGCGGCCTCAAGGCAGTGGCAGCGCCCCAATAGCCAGCACCGTTTCGACGCGGGATTGGCGGGAATGGTGGAGAGCACGTCCATGACACGCGGGGCTCTGATGACATGCTTCCTCACGCTGCTACGAAACCAAGTACCCCTTGTATGCATGATCAGGTGTCCCATGTGCACATTGAGTCGGGGTTCAGGAATTCCGCTCACAGGTGAATGCTGGCTGAGCCAGGGGCTGAGCTGCGGGCCTGCGGGGCCTGCAGCAGCAGCATGCCAAGCATGGCCGATGGGGACAGGGGAACCAAGTGATAATACGTGCGTTCTGACCCAGCGCATGGTGCCTTAACACAGATAAACATTCGTACACGGACAGCACAAGAGGCTGGAGACCTGGTTTCGTCCATGGTCACACACCCCAAGCCATGTGCCCATGTTGAGAGATACCGAACCAACCCATACCAGTAGCCGCCTGGGGGCACCCGCGGAAGCCAGTAACCAGTCACCACATCCATTGCGTGTACGTTTTGGCACTACTGCTACGTCATGCACGTGGCGAGTGCTGTTCGTGGCGTGGTACTGCGACGCGCGTGCCGGCGGCGGTGGGCGGCACGTGTCAACACGTGTCAAGTGGTGCACGGTCATGTTTTTTTCCAGGAGCAGGGTTATGGGGGTATCGGAAACCTATTTGGTGGTGCTGTATGCGGCCTTCCTGGTGGGCAAGGCGCTGCTAGCGGCACTGAGGCAGCACCCGTACTGAGGGATAATTCGTGTACGGTATGCTGTGGGCTTCTGGGCTATGTTGGCGTGGGGACAGGGGATCTGGGGCGAACGAAATGCGGAGGAGACCAGGAGTAAGACGGCGGCGGGTGCTTACGGTACTGCCACCGTCGCAGATGGGATTGGGCTGCACAAAGAAGGTACAAGAGGCTACAGATCCCTGCATTCCAGGCAGCAACTGATGGCTGCATGTCATATTGGCATGGCATAGGTAGGCACAGCTCAAACCTCAAAGTTGGCACCGGCAAGGTTCACACCGGTCAAACGCTGGTGCCGAGCATATACCGACTATCTTGCCTTGCACCAGTGCCCGCATGTCACCAAGGTGGACCCAGGGCGCTGTCCTAACCGTCCTTAGGGCATTTCACAAGCATAGTGGGACTGCGCGTTGCGTCAAGGGCCACGCCTCGTCACGCGCACCACGCCACCACGCACTCACTGATGCGAAAGCATGAGGCCGGTACCAGTCACCTGGGAACTGTTACAAATAAACGAGCATCTGAGTTGGTGGCATGGTGCCACGTGGGGCTGAGGCACCCACCGTTATCGAAGCAACCTCATACCCCAAACATGCATCAGTACAGTAGCCACAACGCGGCCCGCAGGTGGAAGGTACCCTAGTAACAGGCAAGGTCCACCAAGGCGACGAGTGCTGGCGCAATGGCAAGGCCCATCCCGGCATTCGCTCTATATGCCAGGCGGCAGGTGCTGCATTACTTTCATAAGTCTCGTCTCATGGCGAGAAGCACAACCACATGTGTGCATACACTGGCACGGCCATTCGGTACCTCGATTCCGGTCTTCCCTGCTCCCTCCCGTACAGTAGCCCAAAAGGCACACACAGGTGCACTGCTGCCCACGCAAGGCTCAGCTTGGCAGCTAACCTGTCTTTCCTTGGATTCGCACATGCACCTTCACCTCCTGCCCCATCCTGCGCCTACTGCACCGACAAAACCACCCCCGCCACCCCAAAGCCAGCCTCCAGCTGCTCTGTGACCGACTGCATGCACTGCGCGGCGTCCACGGTGCTAGGGCAGCCGGTGATGGTGAGGCTCCTCAGCGGGGCGGCACCAGTGTGCGGCCGGCACAGCAGCACCAGCAGCAGGGGCTCCAGCGTGCTGTTGACAGTGATGCCCTCGACGACCTCGAAGTCCAGGTGAAGGGCCTGCAGCCCGAGCATAGGGTTCCGCAACAATGGAAGAGCCACCGCTGGGAAGGAGCAGTTCTGCAGCTCCAGGCCTGCGTGCAGATACGCCCAGTAATTGTTACTTGCTTGCAGCCAAGGTTGCGTTCCAACTGGGCCGTACACCGATCACAGCTTGCGTGTTCATCTTGCAAGCCTGCTGCGCACTTTACACTCTGTCGGGCGTTCGGCTCACCTGTTATGTTGCACAGCGTCTGACCGAGGCAGCTCAGGTCTGCCGCGAGCAGGGCCATGTTGGATATCTCGACGCTCCCGAACGCATCCAACCCGCGCAGCTGCCGTATCCACTCCATGTGGCCAGTGGGGGCGTTCGCACGCGGTCGCAACAAGCCGTGGCCACTGTCACAGTCCATGACTAAGCGGCTCGATTCAGAAGCCCGGTTGCGGTACACCGTCAGCAGACGCACCGCGGGGCCCACCGCCGCCACCGCCTCCGCCCGCATGTGCCCGCCCGCTGTAACGTCTGACACGCCGAAGCGCATAAGCTGCACATCCAAGAGGGAGAAGGCTGGTGACGGCTGCAGGAGCGCTAAGGCCCGCGGTGATGCTCCTCTTTCCAGCACGAGTTCCCGCAGGTGTGGAGGCAGAGCAACGCTGGCACCAGGGAGGCCCGCGAGGCCTCCGTCCTCCTGCCCCGAAGGCCTGCCCACAGCGGGCGGCAGCAGCCCCATCAGGGTGACGCGGGTGAGGGCGGTCAGGGGCGCAAGCTCGCTGGGTTGCAGCCACAGCGCGGGGCAATAGAGGTGCTGCAGCTGCGGCATGCAGCGCAGGGCGGACAGCAGCGAGGCGCGGTGCGCCTCCCGCACCTCGCACCAGGTGCCGTGCCGGTCCCCGTCCCTCTCCATGACGGACCAGCTGTCACCGTGGTGTTCGTAGGAGGAAGACGGAATTAGCTGCAGTTGCGTGAGTGCGGTGAGGGCGCTTAGCCGGCCCACGCACGTGGCTTGGGGACGTACGGCCTCAGGCGAGATGGATGCCGGATTGAAGTTGGTTGTCAGGAGCAATGACTTAAGTGTAGTCAGCTGCGCAACCGTGCTGAACACGCGCGCCTCCATGGCAGGGCTCACTGAGGGCATTTGCGTGTTGGCAGGTGCAATAATGAAGGAGTAATCTTGATCATCAGTTTGCTTATGACCTGAGACATTCGCCTGCGGCAGACCTCTACCTGAATACAACAGGGTGGATGAGCCTCGACAGCGCAAACAGGTCAAGGCCAAAGAGGGTGTTCCTCTCAGAAGCGCACGCGTACATTGCCGCAAAAGATGATCCAACCAACCATCCACCCATGTGGACGTGCCACAACCGCGCATTACGGCTTGCCGCAAAACGAGTGGAGTCCCAAACACCCACCTATGTACCGCTCGAACGGGCCGGCCTCATGTTGGATGCGCCCGGCATCCAGCGCCAGCCCTTTCAGCGCCGTACACCTCCGCAGGGCCATGTACGACAGCGCCTTCCAGTGGTGCACGCCCGTCAGCTGCAGCTCCCGCAACCGCGGACCGCACAGCGTCAGCAGCTGGCCGCAGCCGTAGTCGTACTCGGACGCGGCCTCTCCCCGTGGCACCGCATCCGACGGCCGGCTGAGCTTCCGGTGGTCCACCACCAAGTTGGACAGGTGGGGGCAGCAGGTCGCGACCGCTTCCGCCACCGCCCCGCTCAAGGGCAGTGCGCCCTCAAGCTCCAATCTTTCAAGCGGGCACCCGGAGCAGGCCTCCAGCGTCGCCAGCCTGCGGGTAGCACCGGCATGGCCGCAGGGTGCAGCACATGGTCAGCAGGAAAGTGCATGTCTTGATTGCTGATTCCACAGGCGCACGTGGCGACAGCTGGGGTGCCATGTCATACATACGTATTCATACAACGGCGTGGCTTTTGCTTAAACTGGCCAGTATACGTGTTCATGCGTGCCTGAACAACGGCATTACGCAGTTGGGCCCCTGCCTACAAAAGGTACGGTACGAGCACGTGCTCGACAGGCCTTGGAGTATGAACTGCGCATGCGTTACCGTGCAACTGGCAGCACATGCATAGAGCCACGTGCGTCGATGCATGCAGTAGTAAGTACCCATCGCTGGTGATCTGGGTCAACCGGTGTGGCGCCGCACAGCCCATTCTGGGTCTTCAGATACCGTGTTTTGCGTGCAACGCTCAGTCCTCGCAACTGCCTAAGGGTGTGGCTACGTCCGGGAGCCGGTACTCACAGCTGGGGCTCCCTCTGACGGTCCTGAGCATTCCGGAACCACACCGTCAGAGACTGCAGCCGGGCGCCTCGCCGCACTACAGCCCCCAGCGACGTCCGCAGCTCCGGGGGTGAGGGCTGGTGCTGCTGCCGCTCGCGTTGCGCAGGGTCCCGGCCCAGCGTGACGCGCAGATGGGTCGTCAGGCGGTCGTGCAGCTGCCGGCCGCTGCGGCAGGTGGCCCGGATAGCCTTCTGCTCTTTCGGCTGCAGGTGCGCCCAGGCGATGGACGCGCCCCGCAGAAAGGCCTCGGGGGACACGCGGCGGGTAGCAGCGGGGCCCGCCGCGCCTGAATGCCCCCGCCGCGGCGTTCCCGCCCGCACAGGTTCACGAGTATCTTCCATAGTAGCTGCAGAGCACCACGCTGCCTCAAGCGAATGCCCGAAGCCTGAAGAGACCGGAAGGCACGGAGGATCAAGCAAGGAGGAGATTTGGGAATTCGGCAAGTAGCACGACAAGACAACATTGCAGCCCGTGTACCTAACGGGTATGCCTAACAGGTATACTGCTTCGATTCATGCATAGGTAGCCAAGGCCGCAAGGCGTCCAGCGCACAGCGACTTGAGGGATGTCCGCAGCAGAGGCTGTGACACGGACCTCACCTTTTGGATCAGACAAGCTAAATCGAATCAGCAAGCAGCTAGAGAATATTGCAATAAAGCTTCGGAGTCTTTATCGTCGGTAGCTGTCCGTGCCATCGGAAACGACAGCTGCAGTTTGACGATCCACCAGGCCCACCAGCTTCTTGTAACAACAACGGTGTATAGTATGATAGGCTTCCTGATGAAGACAAGGCAAGGGTTGGTGTTCATCTCCCGCCAATCTGCACCTCCCGACCTGCGGATGCTGCACCATGCAGGTGTCTGCTGGATGTACCACACTCGATCGCAGAATGCAGACAGGTCCTCAACGGGCCCAAACAAGATGTATACGGTAAATGTAACGAGGGAAGAGACAGTAACCGTACCGTAACCGGGAAAGGCAGCGTGCCATGGTGCTGAGGAGTGCTTCATCCACGTGTGTGCATCCGGGCAACGCATTAGCTATGGCAATGCCTGCTATCCTGCAACCGTATGTCAGAATCCCTTATGTGCGGGCCACCCGCCTCAGCCTCGTTCCGTGGCTCTTGTCGTACGGCCAAGCACATACCTACAACGTGTGGCCACACCACCTGGGATCGTGGGATGTAACTGAATGTCAAAAGAGCTCACCTGATCACGCACCAGTGCAACGGCAACAGCAGCCCGCTACCGACCCGCACACATGGGCATGAGGCAGGCAAGAACCTGGGCAAGAGCATACGGTACCGGTATGGCCTTCAGGGGAGATGGCCAGACAGGTAACACAACAGCCAGCATGCCATTATAGCCTGCTGCTTACAGCCATCCTGGGTTCCCGGCGCTAGATCCCCACCAGCGCTCCAGGCGCCAGGGGCAGATCTGGACAGATCATTGAGTTGTAGCCTGACGCACGTTCCACCTGTTATGTTGAAGTCCCTTTCCAGCTGCTCCAGGACGGACCTGTTGCACGCCTTCATGAGTGTGCACAGGCGGCTGGCACGCAGCAGTAGCAGGACAGCCGCCACAGCAGTGACACCTTCATACGCAGCTGTCAAATAAAGTGGCAGCAGCAGGTGCCCAAAGCGCAAGTGTGCTCGTGTCCAAGCCCTCACGATGCCCCTGGTCAACTAGCACGACGGTGGACCGCCCCGGGCCAGAGGGCTGCGCAGGAAAACAAGGACAGGGAGGGCGGCGGGAAGGAGCAGTTCTGCAGCTCCTGCGTGGTCTGCGCGCATGGGGATGGCGTGGCGGATGGGCCGAACGGCCGATGGATTGACTGGTAAGGTTCTACAGGGTTCTTGTAGGCCACTGACCTGCTGCGAGGGGATGGGGCAACTGCATCCACGTACAGGGGCCAGGGGCCGGGCTTGCGTGGTACCGTACGGAGTGCGTGCATGCGGGCAACAAGGAGGGGGCGCTCATCAGGAGCACGGGAACAGGGCCTCTCATGCCGGCCGATGCATGCAGCTGGCCTGAGCAGGCAAAATGAACTTGCAGGGTGCAAAGCAGCAGTAGAGGACGCTCCGGTTAGTGGGCGGCAGCACGCAGCAGCAGATGGCCCTCATCTCAGCTACGGCTGCCGGCCTGCAGGTGGGCATATACCATGGAAGCCCCGCAGAAGGCCTTGGGGACACTCGGTACGGCAGGCAGCAGTGTGCGCCCTTGCAACGCCACTTTCCCGTGTTCTTGCCGTTCACATGGTGTTCTGCGGTGTCCCTCCTTGGGTGTCCAATCAGTCCGTACCGTAACCCCATGGAGTTGCAAACAAAGTGCGCTGTGCAGGACCCCGACCCCGAACCCCGAACCCTTGACCCCGAAACCCATGCAGTAGCGCTGCAGCAATCTCGTATTTTGCCTAACAGAGCCCAGTACAGACGCTGGCCGGCATTGTTTTGCAATCACCAACCCCCATTTTACACACAATCTGCACTGCGACCAGGGGGCCCATGGGGGCACACCCCTGACTGCTACCATAGCTGGCTGTCCCCGGCCTGCACATGGTGGTGAGCGATAGCCCACGGTTGTGACCCGCCTCAAGGCAACGCAGCCAGGCCGCCTACTTTACAATGGCAAGCAAGTACCGAGTGCCGTCGCCACAACACACTGAATTACGGCGCCACGCTGACATCAGATGTTACCGTATGTGACCCGAGAGACCAGGCAACGCAAGGCAGGCACTGCACGCTGCTGCGAGTGTCCTGCAACGTCGCCCCAAGGCCGTACCGGTACATCCACACGCGCATGCACTCCCGGGATCTGCATGGCAACGCAAAGCAGGCACTGCACAGTACAAGTGTCCTGCATGGAACCATCCGTCTCAACGTCGCCCAAGGCCGTACCGGTACGACACCAGCAAATGGGTGTACCGTGAACGCCGGTCCCTATCCGAGGACAGAATACGCCATTTCGCACCTAAGTGCCATGCGAGACACGTTGCTCAAAGCCAACGGCACAAACTCACAGCCCCACACCCGGCCATGGACCTCAAAAAGCACGGGCCGCTGTGCTCGCCCTGCTAGCTCATCTGCCTCTCGCTGCTAACCCGTGCTGCTACGCTGCTACCTCGCATCAGCATGATGCGCGTGTTGGGGGCTTGGAAGTTCCTCCTCAGCTGCTCTGTGACGGACCTGGTGCACTCCTGCATGTCCACGGACGGAGGGCAGCGGGAGCAAGACATCAGCTGCACCGGGGACGCGTAGATGTGCGGCCGGCACAGCAGCAGCAGCAGCTGCTCCAGGGTGCTGGTGTCCAGGCCCTCGCAGTGACCCAGATCGATGGACAGGAAGAACATCTTGGGCATGGGGATGCGCAGGAAGGGGAGGGCGGCCGCCGGGAAGGAGCAGTTGCTCAGCGCCAGGCCTGCGTTCGGGGATGCCAAGATTCATGACAGCACGCATCAGGCATCACTCAGGAATGGCAGTGCAACACGGAGAATGCAGTGAACGTCTGGACAGAAGAAGCAGCGCCACGCGCTACTGCGTTTTGCGCGCGGAAGCACCGAGAGCGGTGGAGCGTGTACCCAGCATCTACGTTCAGCGCAGTCCATGGCCACAGGCACGCAAGCCACATGAATTAAACACTAGCCATGTACGGACAGCTGCAAGGGTGCTTACCGTGCATACTGCCTAGCGCCTGGCCCAGACAGCTCAAATCCCCCGCGCGCAGATCCAGGTGAGCCAGCTTCAGGTTTCTGAAAGCTGCCAGCCCCTGCAGCTGCCATATCCACTCGATGTGGCCGTTTGGAGCGTCCTCACGCGGCTTCACAGGGCCGGGACCGCCGTCGGCCTCGATGCAAAGCCGGACCACGTCAGGTATTTGATCGCGGTACACCGCCAGCAGCCGTACCGCTTGGCCCACCGCCGCCACCGCCTCCGCCCGCAGCCGACCTTCGGTGTCCACATCGGACATGCCAAAGCGCATGAGCTGCACATCCAATTTGCAGAGCGCCGGGGTAAGGAGCAGCGGCGCAAGGGCTCGTGGCGACGCCCCCACCCGCAGGACCAGCTCACGCAGCCGTTGAGGCAGGTGACGGTCAGCAGCGGAAACACCTGCACTGCCGCCCTCTGCCGGCCCATCGCTGGGGCCCATGACTGGAGGCAGTAGTCCTCCAACTCGGAGGAAAGTGAGGGCCCCCATCGGCCCCAGCTCGGAGGGCCGCAGCCACAGCGTGGGGCAGTCGAGGCGCTTCAACTGCGGCATGCAGCTCAGGGCGAAGAGCAGCGAGGTGCGGTGCGCGTCCCGCACCTCGCACCAGGCGCCGTGTTTGCGGCCGTCGCGTTGTGCGCGCTTCCAGCTGTCCCCGTGGTCTTCGTAGAGCCATGATGGCACAAGGCTTAAACTTGTTAGGGCGGTCAAAGCGCTCAAGTGTGCCACCGAGGTGGCGTAAGGGCGCACACTCTCGGGCGACCAGGCGTCCGGGTTGACGTTTGTGTAGAGTTGCAGCGACCGGAGGGTTGTAAGCTGGGCGACGGTGCCGAAGATTTGTGCTTCCATGGCAGGATCTCCTGCAAGCATACGGTACATACGGTGTTACTCATCAACAAACTCTGTGTGCATCTGTGCCACCAAGTGCAGGCCGACAGTCATCAATGAAAGGGAGGCGCGCAGGAGCAGCAAGCTAGAGTCCGCAGCGTGTGCCAGCACTGCGCAGTTTCGAGCTCTTATTGTGTCACAATGGCAAGGAGATGTCTACGGCACGCGCGAGCCTGCGCGTAGGCATCAATATTCATGCGAGCACTATTGTTCCCTGGCAAAGACAATTTTAGGCAACGCCTCCACAGCCCTGCCGGCAGGGCTCTTGTGCAGGGAGTCGTCCCTGCCGTCAAGCTAGTGCTTCATGGCGCCAATATCGCTCCTTGTGCTCCCCGAACCTGAAACCTACCAATGTACGGCCCATGATGGAAGAAGGGCTTCTCACGTAACCCAGCTTCCAGCTCCAGGCTGGTCAGCGCCGTGCACCTCCGCATGGCCATATACGACAGCGCCTGCCAGTGGTGCACGCCCAGCAGCTGCAGCCCCCGCAGCCGTGGCCCGCACAGCGTAAGCAGCTGGCCGCAGCCGTAGTCGTACTCGAAAGCTTCCTCCTCACTTGGAGCCCCGTCAGCCAAAGCACCGGTTGGCTTGTGCACCAGTCGCAGGCCTTCCAGCTGGGGGCAGCATGTCGCTACTGTTTCCGCTACAGCCCCACTGAGCGGCACTGCCCCTTCCAGCTCCAGGCGGGTCAGGGGACGGCCGGAGCATGCCTCCAGCGCCGCTAGCCTGCGGGTGGAGCAAAGAAAGAGAGCGGCATGCACGTGAGCATAGAACATACCTTCTCCATTATCTCCACAACATCAGTGCAAGCCCTGCCATGTGATGCATCATGGCCATTGGTAGGTCCCTAACAAGATGCTGTCGTGCGTCGGGTACGGGTTTTTTTGCCCATTGTGCAACAGGTCCCCGCTCAGACTTGCCTGCGCCTATGGCGGTAAGTCAGCCGCCCAGCTTGCAGAATGTCAGCTTACATGTTCCATCTGCATCATGGCTAAGCCTTTCTGGGTGTGGTACGGCGTCCCACCGGAAGGGTTCCCCTGTCAAACCCAACTGCAACACTTACAGCTTGGTCTGCCTGTCGTCGTCTTGGGCGTCGTCAAACCTCACGGTCAGCGGCTGCAACGGCAGCCGGGCGCCGTGGCCCCCAGCAGCCTGCAGCGGTGCGCGCGGCTCTGGCGGCAGGGGCTGCTCCTGCTGCTGCTGCGGAGGCCCCTCCAGCTGCGTCGGGTCCCGGCCCACATGTAGTCCTAGTTCGGTCGTCAGGCGGTCGTGCAGCTGATGGCCGCTGCGACAGGTGGCCCGGATGGCCATGCGCTCCTCCGGCTGCAGGTGGGCCCAGGCTATGGACGCAACCCGCAGGAAGGCCTCTGGGGACACGCGGTGGGCAGCATCGGGGTGCGGCAACCCGCAGCCAGGCCACGGTCGGGCCGCTCGCATGCTGCACCTGGGTTCTCCCATGGCCGAGGCTTTGCCTCCTGGTGCATAGATTGGTGGAAGTCGTGCGGGAGGGCCACGTAAGAGGCAGTTGGTTGCGAAGGGTTCGGACGGGCCAAAGCTGTTGGGCGACTGTCCACCAGTGACAATTTACTACATAAAGTGACTCCTGCCCTGTAACTCCACACGGCATCACATCCGTTTATCCAACTGCGTGGGGGACGTTGCCGCATCCTCATCAACTGCGCTTTGGAGTTGGTGCTCACCTTGCGACCGTCAGAGAGATCTCAGCGCTAGTATATACTTCAGTAGGTATGACCGTTGAGGGCAAAAGTCTCCACAAGCTGGAGCTGTCGGGAAGGTCAACTTTTCGATTGTCGCAACAGCCCAAGTTCCCGAGAGCTAAATCTCAGATCTTTACTACTGCATATTCATGTCAAGGTTCCGAGTTATAAGTGCCAGCCTTAGGGGGGTGACAACTTGTTGTAGCGGCCCAAACGGACGCAACTCCGGCAAGAATGGCGGGAAGGCTTATTGTGTCAAGCACATAGTTGCTCACGCTGCTACGGCAATCAAGTACTATGCACCGCAAAAGCTGTGCATGCATGACAAGTAGCAGTGTACGGCACACGATGAGCACACGGTACTGGCTACGCAGGACCTCTGGTGTTGTTCATGGTCCGTCACTCCATGCCATACCGGTATGCCCACTTGCCTTGTAACCTTCCCACCAAATTGGGAGTGTTGGGAGTGACCGACCCGATATACATAGCCACCTTGAGTGGCGGGTCACCCGCGGAACCCCGCTGTCAACCGGCCTCCCACAACTGTTCCATGCACGTGTTGGCACTAACGGCACGCGCACATGGCACCACTCCGTGCCTTAACCGTGCCGCCCAGCATACCGCACAACCCACAAAACGAGTCTCAGGGCGTATCCTACAATGCCTACAAAGGTTGTTTCCTTTCAGCAAAAAAAAGTACTGGCGTACACATCCGCCACTCGCATGTGGACTTCATTCTGCCTGCCTATGATCTGCAAGCCCCGTGCTTACCAGTCCTAGCCCCACACGGCTGCACCTGCCAAACGTCACGGCAGCTGAGGCCCACCAAACTCCTCGCCTTGCTCAATCCTCCCGCCTTGCACATGCGAACCGCTGTCCAATCCTTGCCGACCGCAATCCCAGGGACCTTCCTCACGCACCCCGGGCCCCCTGCTGCCGCGCCGCCGCCCTCACGCACACCCCCTTATGACCCGCCGCCCAGTCCGCCCTCTGACACTCCGTGCTGCAGTACCTTACCGCCCGGCACCGCCCACACGCCCGCAGTTGCAGCTCCACCTCCGACGAGAAAATAAGCTCGCAGCACCAACCGTAGGCGCACCGCGGTATCAACACCGCCCCGCCCTCCCCGTCCCCGAGGCCCGGGAACGGCAGCCAAGGCACATTGCAGCTCCCTCCCACCAGGCGCCCCGCCACCTCCTCCCGCTCCACGTCGCCCCAACGCCCCTCCCTCCCTGCCACACGCCCCTCCCTCCCGTCCTGCAGCAACCGGTCCAGCACCCCCTCCAGCTGCCCTCGACCATGCTGCATGAGCAGGTCCCTCACCCTCCTGTCCAGCGGGAGCCCCGGCAGGGAGTGGGCTAGCAGCCTTCCCACCTCCGCCCCTGTCGCCACGCGGCTGCGCTGTGCCCTGGCTTCAGCGTTTGCCAGTAGCGCACTGGCGACCTCCCCTGGCCTCGCCCCCGCGAGGACCTCCAGCACGTCCAATGCAGCGGGCAGCACCCCACGCGCGGCCTCCCGGACGTTTCGGCGGTCACTCCACTCTGCATCGACCTCGCTCGACAGCACCATTACCTGTCGCACATGCTCCACCACCTTCAGCCGGTCCACCAGGAACTGCACCCAGGGCCGCTGCCGCCCCGCCCTTAAAACCCCAGCCGCCGCCCACACCCCCGACCCCGTCGCCGCCGCCGCTGCAGGCGTCGCCCCCGCCCCCGACCCCGCTGCCCCCGCCGCCGCCGCTGCTGCCCCCGACCCCAACCCCGCAGCCCCCGCAGCCCCCGCCGGCAGCAGCTCCTGCATCGCCACCAGCCGCAGCCACGCCCATGCCACGCGGCACGCCCCATGCGAAACAAAGTCTTTCAGCGGCCTGGCAGTCACCTGTGCCGCCTCCTTCGCACCCCCAAACGGACTCCACCATCGGGTAGGGATCGCCGGCAGCCACTCCACCACGGCCAGCGCCGTCAGCTGTGTAAGCTACCGCTGCGGCGGGCCCAGGGGAGCCCCCGGCGTCCTGCACCTGCTGCCAGGAGGGACCACAGCCCTGCGGGCCCGCAGCCCAGCTGGGCAGCACTGCAGGGCGGCCAGAGGTCCCCGCATCCTCTTCGCCACGCAGCGCGTCTGCCCCCGCGCTGCCAGCGGCACCCCCAAGCGCTCGGTTCAGCGGCAAGGTGGCGACACCTCCCATTTCCCCCGTTTCGCACGTCCAGGCCGGCTGCTCGCAACCACCCTCCCGCGCCTGCCCTGAGCCGTGCGGCCCTTGCCCCTGCCCCTGCTGCCCCTGCCCTTCGCCCATCCGCCCCGACCCCTGCGGCTGCATCAGGGGCTGCGCCTACCCTGAGCCCTGCAGCCCGCCCACACCGTGGGCGGCAGCCGGTTTTGGCTGTGCTGCAAGCCCGCTGCACCCTCCCGCGCAGCAGCAGGGGATGTCATCCTCCCGCTGCCGGCCCTCCACAGCTGCGGCGTGAGCTGCTCTAGCAGGGCCAGCAGCTGCAACCAGAGCGCCGCACGGGGGTTCTCGCCATCCAGCTCGTACTCTTCGATGTAGCAGTCGTTTCCCCGGACGATCGTACGCGCCAGGCCCTCCGCCGCCCGCACCAGCTTGCCAAGGCTGACCACCAGCGCAGCTGCCTGCCGTCAACACCACATGCACCAGTGAGGCGGATGTTGATTGTCTTACTTGAATTGTATGCTGTATGGTATCCAGATCTTAGGAAGGGCTAAAACTCGAATGTAAAGAACCAGATAAGTACGGTGCGGTCGAAACCACATTCGCCTATACATCTCATCACGGCAGCGAGCGGTAGCGGCCCTGGTCAAGCCCCCATTAAACCCCATGTCCTGGCCAGTCTACCGTAAACGAAAGCCGTCCCGTTGTACCCCATGCACATGTCAGCCAGGGATCCTAATTGGGTCATAAGACAACTGGCTCATAATATGTCATCCTTGGGCGCCAAGGCTAGTGTAATGACTGCAGGCCGACCCACCTGCCGCACGTTGCCAGCATCGCAGGCCAGAAGCCGTGGCGTCGAAGCCCAAGGTCCACAAAGGTCACCGCTTGCCGCACGTCGTTGATCACGTGCGGGGGCAAGCCGCACCCTGGTCCAGTATGTGTGTTGCTTTGTAAGCTGTATAGTAGCATAGAAGCCAATTGGCGCAGTGGGAAGAGCACCGCCCCCACCTTCCCCCTCACCACCACCGCCCATACACCCAGCCCAAGTTGTTTCACCCTTGCCATCAAACCCACCACCCGCACCCCTGCCCTCTGCCCCAACCTTTCGCAGCCTGACATCTCGACTGATCTCAACCACCACCGCTTTCCCCTCTGCCACCCTTGCACCCGCCCCCGCCGCTTCAGCTCTTACCCTCAACCGCACCTCATAGCCGGATGTCCCCGTCACCTATACCGCCCAGCCCTTTACCCTTCCCCCTATCCCCATCCCCCCTTTCACCAACCCCACCCAACCCGCCCACGCAGCCGCTGTCACCCACGCCTCCGAGCCCCTCCCCCTCCTGCCCCTCCTCCTCCTTCCTCTCCTCCTCTCTCCTGATCCCTCCCTCGCCTGCTCCTCCCCGTCCGTCCCCTCGGCCCCCAGTGATGCGGTCCCCACAGCCGCCTGCAGCCGCCCTCTTCTGTCTCCTCCCCTGCCCAGCCCTCTCCACCCCCGCCCAGCCTTCTTCCACCGGCCCAACAGCCGCCCTCTCGTCCCCGCCTATGTCCACCAGTGTCCCGCTCCGAAACGCATGGCTGGCACCCGACTCGTGCGCGCGCACCGACTCTGCGCTAACACCAACATGAACGAGCAACGAGTTAAGTACATGCCTCCTGAGGTCGTGTATAATACCTCCAGTGCCAACCCAAAACCCCAGGACCATTTACAATCGTAACAGTCGTGGTGATGGCACTGCGCTCAGCACATAACTAGTAACCTATAAATGTTTACAACTCAGTCTTAGATGTTTACGAGTGCGTGTTCATGAGTACTGCATAACCAGATTTGCTACCGCCGTGCGCCAGCTTCTCCTCGGCGACTCCAAGGCTCCAGCTCAAACCAGCCGATCGGCAGCCTTGGCATAAAGCTACAATGTCAGAGCTTTAGGAGGCTCCGGACATTTTGAACAGGTAGCAACAGCCACGATGTGCCATCGGCGTGTGAGTAGACAGCAACCGCCTAAGCCACGATGTGCCATCGGCGGTGGAACCGTCCGATGGCTGGAGGGTGACTCTGCCAGGTGCCAGCCCTCGACCAGCCGGTACCGGCCTAGACGCGAAACAGGCCCAACCATGGCCCAACAGCCAGTGCACACGGCTTCCAGCTGCTGGCCTCGTGCCCCTCTTGGGAGACTCCCTGGTACCCGACCATGGCCGGAGAGGCGAGCTCGTTCCAGCGCTATACCGGCGCCACAGCTCATGGCCCTCGCTTTCCTGTTACTTGTCGGCCTACGATGCTGTGCATCGGCCATGGTAACGGCCTGTACCGCCGCCAAGCTTGCGTCAGCCGTGTCTGCCCCACACACGATGGCTAGTGCTGGAAGCGGAGAGCCTGATGTGGCCTGCGGCGGGTCCCATGCCCTCCGTGGAGGCGGAGAGGCCTGGGGCAGGGGTGGCCTTGGACATCAGGACGTTAGCACAGATGTAAATCAGCTGACCCAATCGCGGGATACAGGCGGCTCGGTAGCTCACGTGGACCCGGCTGCAGGGCGGCGGCAACAGCAGCAGCAGCAACAGGAGCGGCAGCAGCACCGCAATCAACAGCTTCGGGACACCCAACGGCTCTTGCGAAAGCAGCGGCAGCTGGCGGAGGGAGTGAAAAGTACAGACGGCAGTGATGATATGGACGGGGATGACGCTGAGATGGCAGCGGGGGCTAAGCAAGAGGGCGGCACGCAGTCCTCCTCCACGGGGCCTTCCTCAGGGCCCGCTTCCAACCCGTCCTCACACTCCTCCTCCTCCTCCCGCCGCTGCGTGTTCATCCTGGGCACCGGCCGCAGCGGCAGCACTGCGCTGATGGACGCGCTGAACCAGCTGCCGCACTTCCTCATACGGGGGGAGCAGGAGGGGGCGTTTTGGTACCTGTACCTCACGCACAGGTGTGCGGGGTTTGGGAGATTCGCGTAATGCGCGGAGAAACCGTGTAACGCCTCAGAGCCTTGAGGGAAGAGTGGCTGCGAGGAGACGGTGGGGGCACAAGTATACAAACGGGAGGCCTGCGGCGTGGCTGCTGCACTACTCGAGCTGTGCAGCGGAATGTGGTTACAGGCTTCCGCCCTTTGCTTGGTCGCTTGTGCAGCTTCCTGCACCTGCCCTGCCACCCACCCCGCTGCATCTTCCTGCTGCGTCTGCGTCCTACAGCTTTATCCCCTCCTCCGCCATTCCTTTCCCAATCATTCCTATTGCGTTACCAGTACTTTGTTACCGTTTCCTCAATCTCCGTACAGGCTGCTGCTTACGTCTTGGAAGCGCTCCAAGGACTATGTGGCAATGGCGGGGGAGGTGGAGAAGAGGCAAGGGGTGCAGGTGGGTGTGAAGGAAGCGAACACCACAGTTAAAACGTACAGAATGTGGCTGTAGGGATGCGTTACCACTCCCCACCAGCACCTACTCTACTCCCGCCTACCCCCTTAGGCCGCCGCCCACCTGGCCTACCCCGCTGCGAAGCGGTGGTACGATGCCACTGCCGTACGCAAGAAGCTGCCCTGGTTCAATGACCTGCACCCGGACAGGGTGGCGGACGCGGCGCGGGCAATGTACGCCGCCGTGTATGGGCACCACGGGCCGGGTAAGAGACGAACGGAGGTTCCAGCAAGAGAGGGGATGGGTGGTAGGAAATAAAGGAGTGTGTGCTGCGGGCAGTGTACGAGGTAGCGTACGGAAGCCACGGCCAGGGCGAGGACGGGAGAGGCCCGCAGGGAGGGATATGCGTGCGGGGATTCGGGTCCACTCAGCGGCGGGTGGCACGTGACGTGCCACTGCGTGCTCATGCATGATCGGGTGCGGAGATGCTGCTTGTACAATTGCCTGTGCGCTGAGGTTGGAAAAGGGCATCCTGGATGTCTGGCAGACACTCGAGTGTGTTGGGCCAGCGCACGTTTACTTCCGTCCATAAGATGTGGGGCGGTTCTGGAGTAGTGGCATCGGCAATTGCGTGCGACAGCAGTCCGTCCGTATTGCGCGGTGTTGCGGTGGCACGCAGGTTTGCCATGTGTGGGCGGCAGTTGCGCTGCAACGCTTCCAATGCAGCCTGTGGGCAACCACAGGGTGTTCGCCCTGAACGACCTGCCCTTAATACACTTGTTGTTCGTTACCTGTAAGGCGGTTATGAGGTGCACACTGCTCTGCGGTGTGCGCACCTCCTTCTCCACCACGCTCCCACGGTCTTACCACGTTTCACGTGTAACCTCTGCGCTCCCCTCCCCTCCGCCCGCAGGCGTTGTGTCTGGGTTCAAGGAGGTCCGCTTTGTGGCTGGACGCGCTTTCCCCCTCAAGGCCGGGTACCCCCTCTTTGAGGCCTTCCTCAAGTGGCTCACCTCATTGTGCGATGACGTCAAGGTGCGTGCCAGCCACGTGTACGGCATCCGGTGTGCAGGGGAGTCCTCTCCTTGGGGCACCGCGTGTCCCTGTAGAGGCTCACCTCGCTGTGCACGGTTGCCAAGGCGGGGGTTGCCAGCGTGGGTGCCTCGTGCATGTTGTGCGGTGTGCAGAAGAGGCCCCTCTTCCGTCATGCCACATGGGAGCCCGCTGGACAGAAGCTGAAGGGCATGCTGCGCAGCGTAAACGCACCCGTTAACCCACACCCCTGAACCCACGCCCATGTGCAGGTGCTGCTCGACTCCCGACTGTCTGCCTCCCTAAGGGGCCAACTGGAAGCTGGAGGGCATGCTGTGTTTCAAGCACTCCTTAACCCACACCCCTTAACCCACACCCGCCTGCAGGTGCTGCTCAACTCCCGGCTGTCTGCCTCTCTGGAGGACAACTGGAAGCTGGAGGACATGCTGAGCAGCAACAAGGTGCTCAAGCTCAGCGGGGCGGACAGGAACCGCACCTTTGAGGCCAACCTGAGGGCAACGCACGAGTGGTACGACAGGTGGGCCACCACAAATCTGCACCACCCGCATGCCGTACCCAGTAGGATGTTGGAGATGCAATCCGAAGCCCGCATTACATGAAAGCCCTTGCAGCCAGCATATAAATTGTCGCTACGAGCGTGCGTGGTTTTAGTGTGGTCCGACGCTTGCCTCTGTCTTGATGGTCGACCCCTGTGCCCGCGTTCTGATGCTGGCAGCATTCTGTGCATACACACGGCAGCACCTACGCACCGGACCTTTGGGGCATTCCGTATCTGCCCGCAGCCATCCCACCACCACCACCACCACCACCACCATAGGCCTGCTTCAGTGTGCCCCCACTCGCCCCGGCAGGTACGCCTCCGAGCACCCCGACCACGCCATGCGGGTGTACATGGAGCACATGTTCGATCCACAGGTGGATGACGGGGCCGGGGGACGTGTGCGCAAGGGGACCCACAGGGTGGGGCACGGGTCGGGAGGCACGAGTGGGGGCCAGGGGTGTGTGCATGGAGCACATGTTGAATCCATAGGTAGGGGAGGCACGGGTGGGGGCCAGGGGTGTGTGCATGGGGCACATGTTCGACCCATAGGTGGGGGAGGCACGGGTGGGGGACGTGTGCGCAAGGGGACCCACGCACAGGGTGGAGGGGAAGGTGGCAAGCGTTTCGCGTACGAGGCTGCCTTCAGCCAGTGCTGCCCGTCCTGCCCGTTGGCGCGCCGCGGTCGGGTCCCACAGCCCCATAGACCCGTTCTGTAGCCTGCTACCGTGCACACCTCGCTCAAACCTAGCGCCCGTTGCCATCGCTGTAAACCCCCACACGTGTCAGCGGCCACCGGGTTGAATTAGGTGCGTGCAAGGGGACCCACAGGTTGGAGGGTGGAAAGACTCATAAAGACGGTGAGTTACGTGGGGGGTGCACGCTGGAGCAGCAGGGACAGAAGTTTGCCAGCTATGCCGCGCTGAAAGGTCAGCTCTGCTGGTGGTTCGCGTAGCAACCGGGGCCTGCTTCCCCGCGGGCCGGCCGTTGTGGCCTGACCAACGTGCTCAGCGGGGTCGATATAGTCGGGGTAGGCTACTCTCTGGTCCAGGGATAGCGATGGCGTGGCAGTTTGCCAAACGGCCCGTCCATGTTGGACAGGCGCACACCCCCGCCCTGCACGCCCAGGTTTCCACCGTGACCACCACGGCCACCCCCACGGCCATTACGGCCGGCCCGCGGGGAAGCAGGCCCCGGTTGCTACGCGAACCACCAGCAGAGCCTCCAAGGCTAACAGCAGCAGGCGCAGCGGCGGCCACAGCCATTGAGGCAGCGGGGTTCAGCCACGCACCGTGGCGCTGACGTCTGGCAGTGGGTTGGGAGAAAGGGGCCATGTACGGCATGAGTTTTCAGGGCGGAGCACGCAGGGGCGGAAGCACTGGTACGTTTGGCGTGCAAGTAGCGTCCCCGAACAGGGGCACGAGCTTTCAGCGCAGCATAGCTGGCAAACTCGTCAGGAGCCACTCACAACAGCTGCACATACCCATACGCGTCAACGCCCACCGCGGCCCATCCCGCGTACCCTCCCGCCTCCCCACGCAGACCAACTCCAGCCTGGCCGCCCGCCTGCTGTCCTTCCTAGGGGAGGCCCAGGGGCAGGGGGAAGGTGCCCCCTCCCTGTCCTTTGTGCGGATGCCCACGTGGTCCAGTGGAGAGGAGGTGCATGTGAGCAGCAGCAGCAGCAAGAAGAAGAAGCACCGCGACTTTTGGCAGATACGGAGAAGAAGGCGGAGGCTGGCGGGGGACGCGGGGGAGGGGCTGGGGCGAGGGACGGAGGTGAAGGCGGGGGATTACGGGCATGGGGGAGCCGGGAGAGGGGCGGTAGGGCGAGAGGGTTTGGGAGAGCGATTGCGGAGCGGTGGGGCAGGCTGAGGAGCTGGGCTGGGGAGTTGGGGGCGTGGTTGGGTGTGGCTGTAGGGGAGCAATAAAATGACCGGTGAGCCTGAAGTACCGAGTAGCAGGCGGCAGCATGCGCATCGCTTTGCTGGCCGTGCGACGGGCGTGCGCCCTGCGCCGTCCGATAGCGCCTGTTCGCGCACACTAGTGCACCATTCGCGCCGTACTGTTGCCATGCATCCACATGGTGAAAAAGGCAGTCCCTTCAGGCCTTCAACGCACGTCAGCATGCGGTGGCACGGCAAACGCGTACGTCCCGCTTGTAACAATCTAGGCAGTACACGAGCGTGCCAGCAAGCGTGGCCGTCTGTGATGTCTGATGCCATTGTGTTGCTTTTGACCAGGCGTCCCCTGCTTTTGACCACGATAGCGCTCGTCCGGTTACGAACGGTCAGGCGTCGTACGTGCTGCTGTTCGCAATTTTGGTCTTGTCCACGTGGCCGCACACGAGCCGCTAGCAATCCTGTATCCTGACCCACGCTTCGTACAGGCACGAGGAAACCTCGTGCCAATGCAGTACGGCCTGGTACGGCCCATACGGTACGGTATGCAGTACAGCAGGCATTGAGCTGTACGGTTCCCGGCGCAACACTGGAACCTAGGCTTACGTAGGTTCCCGAGCCCCTGGGCTGGCTGGGTCATGGGTCCTGAGCACCCGTACTGGTACCAACACAATTTGTGTTACAGCCCAGGACTGATCCAGGTGGTGCGGCCACACCAGGCCTTACGAATCCTTACTGGTCCCGACCACACCTAACAGGATAATCCTCATGTAGCAGTAAGCCGCCTGCAGCTTGCCACAGTTGCTACAGAATCACTGGAGACGCTAAGCAGTACGCATACGCGAGATAATGCAGGGCGACGCATTTACCACACCGGACCACGCGGGCATATGGCCCAACGGCCTACTAGGTCCAAGCTGGTCCAAGGGACAAACACCGAAACGTCTGCACTGCACTGCACTGCACTGCACTGCAGCCACCGGGCAAAGCGGAGGGTCTACCAAAGAACTTGGCGATGTACGACAGTACGAGTCGTCGCAACGGGTGGCCCAGAACAGAGTCACACAAGTGCACAGTCTCTCCTTCCAACGCGTGGAGAGGCATTGGGACTTTAAGCAGCGTGCACCCTACCGTATTCACCAGGGTGGTCTACACAAGGGCACGTTCCTGTGCTTGTGCTGCTTTGTCCCTGCCCCTCATGTGCGGCAGGAAACGCACAAAGGCATGACTTCCGTATTGCGCAAGGGTATCAGCACGCCAGTACAGCCACAAAAATACGCAAAACGAGCAGAACGAGACTCAGCTCCGAGCGCATGCCGGATGGCTGTGCACGACACGACATTCGACAGCACGCAAAACCCTTACTCCAGTCCAAGATTTGTACAGATAAGGTACGTTACCGCACTGGTTCCAGTGCTCATGCATGACCATGCGTTAGGAATGCCCCCCTGTTAAGTAGCTGGACAGTGCATTCCCTTCATCCCGTTCTGACAAACCCCAAAAGCAATCACCCCAGCCCGCGCCTTAAACCGCCGTGCGTCCTTCCCTACCTACCCAAAGCCACCAAACAACCCCCCGAAAATGCCCGACACCATGCCCTACCAACAAAGCAGCTAGGTGTGCAGCCGTGTCACGCCACAATGAATCCCCCCGCTGCACGATCACAACACGACCAAGGCCACCACCGAGAACACAACCGCCACCACCGTCCCTACCCTCACCGCCCCACACCCGGCACAGGCGACTCCATCGGCGGATGCGGCGGCGTACCGTCCTGCCCTTCCTGCTCCCCCGCCTGCTTCTCCCCCCGCGCCACCTTGCTCACCCTCCCGCATCTCCCGCCACCTCCGCACCCACCCGATCCCCTTCCCTGCTCCCCCACCTCCTCTCCCCCATCCTCCTGCCCTCCCTCCTCCCCGTCAGCGCTCCCGGAGGGCCGCCGCCTGCGCTTGCAGCCCCGCCCCTGCCCGCCATCGCTCCCCTGCCGCTGCAGCAGCTGCTGCGGCTGCGTCTGCCGCCCCTCCTCCTCACTGTCATCCAATATTACGATGACGTCCTCCTCCTCCTCCTCCTTTTCCAAGCCCACCTTGGCATCCTGCACCGGAGGCCGCTCCGGTGCAGCCCCCTGGGCGCGGGCCCCTGAGCATGGGGCGGCAGGGGGCTGCACCGGGGCAGCTGCCGCTGCAGGATGCCCCGGTGCCGCCCCCTGCCGCCCCACGCCCCCGCCCTCAGCCGGCCGGCCAACCGCCATACCACGCGCACCAGGCCCCGCACTGCCTGGCCCAGGGGAGGGTCCTGGATGCCCAGGGCTCGCTGCTGACTGCACAACGGGTCGCCCGCCGGCCGCATGCGAGGCACCTCCCCCCGTCCCACCTACCGCCGCCGCCGCCGCCGCTGCTGCAGCAACGGCTGCTGCCGCAGCTGCAGCGGCGGCGCGGCCGGGTGGCAAGAGGTCCGCAGGCGAGGGCGAGGGTAGCGGCGCTGCAACCCCGCCGCTCCCACCAGCGGGTCTGGGCAGCCGGATTTTGAGCCGGACGCCGTTGGGCGCCCCCGACCCGTGGGACTCTGGCGGGACGCCGCTCCCCGCATGTCCCTGCGCATCCAACCCCACCGGCCGCTGCGGCAGCATCGGCTCAGGCGGCGCAGGCACCGCCGGCTGCTGCTGCTGCTGCTGCTGCGGCTGCCGGCCGCTTCCCACCTCGCCTGAGCCGCAACACGGCAGCCCCTGGCCCTGCACCGGCAGCAGCTGCTCCTCCTGCTCCCCCTCGCGCCCTCCCTCCTGCTCCCGTGCCGCCCCCGCCGGCCTGCCCGCCCGCCTGCCCGCCCCAGGCCCCCGCCGCCGGGTCGCCGCCGTCTCCTTGTGGCCGTCTGTGGCCAGGGCGGGCACCTGCGGCCACAGCTCGCCGATGCAGCGCTCGGGGGGCGCGCCGCACCTGCAGAATGCGGACACGTGGGCGTGAGGCAATCGCCGCAGGGTGTGGGTGTGTTGGCGTGCTGGTGTCATGTGTGGAGGTGCGGGTGAGGCTTTGCACGAGTACACGAGTGGGCACGTGGTGCACACCCAGGAGGTCACGTGCGTGCACGCGCGCCGTGCACCACCGTGTGTTGCATGCAGCCCCCGTGTGCAGGTTGCGTGGTGCGCTGCATTACCATGCCGTTGTCGTCCACAAGATATAAATGCACAGGCCGCCCTGCCCCCCCTGCTGGCCCGCCCCGACGCCCGCTCGTACCACTATTGCACATGAAAGCGCTTTGCTGCTATTACGTGTGTAGCTAACTCGTACACCCACTTATAGATGGGGGCCCACCAGGCTGCCTGGTCCCCCAGGCACCTCCCTGCCATGCCACCACCTCATCTGTGTATTAACTCTTGCACTCACTTGCAGGTGGGCGGTCCCACGCGGCTGCTCTGCACCTGCCTCCAGTCCTCCTCGGTCAGGCTGGCATGGTAGTTGATGGTGATCCTGCGAAGCAGTAGCACAAGCAGCAGCAGTGACAGGGCCAGTCGGAAAGAGGTCGGTTAGTAAGCAGGGGTAGACGCAACGGATTGAGGAGCGAGTAGTTGGAGCACGCAGTCGCTGAGCATGTGCCGCGCGCAAGTTGGTGACCAGACACGTAAGTGCTGCGGACAAGCCACAATAGGGCGCTGCTTAAATGGTCAAAGTCTGTAGGGTGCAGTGCATCCTCCTACGTTGCATCCGCGTCGACTCCCTTATCCCTGGCGCACACACGTTACGCCAAGCACCAAGCAGCAATGACAGCAACTCGGACCCAACCCAGCGACCGCCGCGCACCGGGCCGCGTCTTGATGCCTATCCGCATGGACTCCGGAGCCACAACCACATCGGAGCCAACCCAGCGACCAGCACCTGACTGCACCTTCGTGCCCATGTTACCGTGCCCACGTCTGCACCCCCGGCAACCAAGGGCACAGCCCTGAGCCCCACTGCCTTGATTCTCTATCATTCCCCATCCACACCTGGCTTTCCCCAGTCCCGCCCCCAGGCCATCCAAGGCTACTCACTCTTCCCCCTCGCGGATGTCCCGTGTCGTCCGCAGCACGATGGCAGCGTACAGCACATCATCGACGCCGCCTGTGGAGGAGGAGAAACAGGGGCATCTTCGCGTTTAAGTAAGCAATCAAACCCATATGCAAAGCTGCTCGCACGCACCCACCCGGGCGCACGTCGGTTATGCAAACTCGTAGTATACCACAATCCTTTCTATGTACCTGGTTTCATTTTCAGGAGTCAGCACCACGCCCGACACCCACCCGGGCACACGTTGACGGCCGCCGCGTTGGCCCCCGAGCACACGTGGTTGCAGAAGCGCGCCGCGTTGCCCACCCGCGTGGCGTCGAGCACAAAGGGCGTGTCGTGGCGCAGGTGCCTGGGGGCCAATATACCGATAGGGAAAAAACTATGGCATTCCTTTTTGACTCACTAAGAGTCAGATTAGGATGGGGAAGATTATGAAGAGGAAGTGCGGTAGGCTGTCCTCCACCGTGCCCGGCTCCCCCCTTCACACAGGGGAAGCATGCAACATACTCTCCAGAGGCCGTCGCTGTGTCCCGGTCCGATGCCGGCTCTTGCCACAGTGCAACAGGGCCAAGGTGTCACAGGTTCACACAGGCGTACCGTACCACAGCCCCACTCACCACTCCCCTACAGCCTGTGTGCGACATGCATTTGCGATCCCGCAACTGCAACACCACACCAGACACCCACCTGTCCTCCACAAGGTGTGCCACGTTGTACATGAAGTGCAGCACATGGTGCTTGTGCGCGTCCTCCTCCTCCTTCCCCTCCTCCTCCTGTCCGTCCTGCCCCTGCTGCTGCGGCTGCCGCCCGTCCCCCGATCTGCGTCGGCCCGCCTGCGGCCCCGGTCTCCCCTGCCCCTGCCCCTGGCTCCCCTGCCCCCGCCCCTGCCCCGCCTGCTGCTGGAGCGTCTCCCTGCTCCGTGCGGCGCGCCGTGCGGCTTCCGCGTACAGCCTCTCCGTAGGCCCCACCTGCAGGGTGGGGCAGGGTGCACCTGGATCCTTAGTAGATTCGCCCCTCAAACAAATGCCCACCTGGGAGCGGACGCGGGGGCAGGGTGCACGCTGGTTATCACTGGGCAATGGCCACCATTGTACTTGAAGTACCGCAGCTGAACCGTAGGTTTTCGACGGCTCTCACCCCGAGGGGTGAGGGAGTGACTTGTACTTCCCGAACGGAGCCCCGAGGGGCGGAGTGCCCCACGTGCTCTTCACGGGAGGTGCCGGCGGGAACGCACCAGGGCGATGCAAGGGCGACAAAGGACACGCACTTGTGCACCTGTCGCACGCACCTGGGACCTGGGCAGCAGCTGCCCCACGTACTCTATGAGGTAGGTGTTCGTGGGGATGTCCTCCCTGGCGAACAGCCCCAGGCCCTTGTCGGGGGAGGCCAGCCGCACCTCCAGCCGGCTTATCAGCCCCGACTCACGGAACTCCTTGATGTGCAGCCGCGCCCTGCGGGAAAGGTTAGGGCCGTTTGAGTGCGTCAGTTCGCTGCAAAAGGGTGGCTGCGTGCAGCGTGCCATCGGTCGCCGCGCTATTCCGACCCCCGGAACTCCCGGATGTGCCGCCGCGCCCTGCGGGCCAGCAACGAGGAAGGTCAAGCACGTGCATGGTGTTATTTAAGATTGCATAGAGCGTTTCAACCGTGGACTCCGCACCCTGTCGCAGGTGTCCCGACGCTCCTTCCAGATTGACCTCCTCCCTTTGCAAGCAAGATGCGCGTAAGCCCAATTCCTGCTTGCAGCGCTCTGGCTTGCGCCCAATTTCTGATTCTCGAGCATTGCACGGAAGCGGCATACAACCCATCTACGCAACTTCAGTAACTCACTCCAGCTTGCCGCATTCGTCCGCCTTGCATGAGCACTCCGTCAGGTACTCTGGCCTCCGGTGCTCTCCCACCGGCTCCCACCGCCCGCTGGCCCCCTTCCGCAGCGGCTTGCTAACGTAAAACAGCAGCGACCCTTCCGGCACCGACTTGACCGTACAGATCGGCTGCCGTACATCCGTGCTGGCCTCCCTGCCGTACGCAGACGTACGGGGGTCCCAGTAGCCGCGGTACGCCAGGCGCGGCTCGTCCGCCGCCGCGATGCCCGTGTCCATGCCACGTGGCCATGCCGACGCGTCGGCACGCCACGTGGCAAGGTCCGGGTCGCGCTCCTCGCCCTTGCGCTTCTCCCCGACCGACATGCGGCGCTCCAGCCATGCGGGGGAGATCCGCTCCTCGCTGAGCGGGTTGCGAGGTACGAAGTACACCAGGAAGACGGGCTCTCGTGGCCGCGGCTTTGGCGCCGGGGGCTGTGCTGTGGCGGTTGTGGTGGTGGTTACGGTTACGGTTGGGGTGGCGGATGAGGGGGGCCGTTGGCCCAACAGAAGCTGCGGGCCGGCCGGCTTTGGTGTGACGGCTTGCTGGGCGGGGGCGTGTGGGCCAAGGCCTCGTGCGGACCGGGGTTCTGCTGCTGGTGTTGCAGCTGGACCGCCGGCACAGGGCGAGGAGGGACCTGGCGCAGAGGATGAGGACGAGGAGGACGGCGCGGTAGCAACGCCCCGGGCAGGACCGGAGGCGGCAGCGTCCGGCCGGCGGCTGGCTTGTAGGTTCGAGGACGGGTCCTCCGGTGCGCGGAGGTAGCCGGGGAGGAGCAGCAACTGCGGCAAAAAGTCAATTGGGGCGTGGAATGGCAAAGGGTGGGGTACACGGTGGATGATCGCTTGCGGTAACGTGCTGAAACGGTGCTTTTGCGCACCGTGAGGCATATGAGCATTCTTATGCGCTGTGTTTCCTCAAGGTCATTGATGTGCGCTTCCAACTCGCATGCCTGCACCTGCGCTCATGCCTGGGTAACACCCGGCAGGTGGCAGGTGCCGGCAGGTTGCACGCCCTGCCACACACCAACCACTCGAGGCCAGGTTCGATGCCCGCCATTGTTTGCTTACAACAGCGCTAAATGGCTATTTCGACATCCATATTCCCCGCAGGCGTGCACCCGGCAGCACTCAGCCGGTGGCTGATAGCCGCCCCGCCTGCACCCCCTGCAGCAACTCACCACCCACTCCAGGTTTGGCGTGCTGAGGGTAGTCAGTGCGTGCGCCGCCCAGCCCTCCTTGAGGCACGTTTTGTGGATTGCTCGAAATTCTGTGCGCTGGCTGTTAAGTGTGGGGGCGGCCAGTACCAGGTGTGGTGTGTGCTCTGGAGCCCTCTCTGGGGCGTCGGCGGGCGGGTAGGGCCAGTCAACCGCCTGGAAGGGGCAGCGGCTGCCTGCGGGCGGGCGATTGCATAATTGAGATTATGGGCGAAAGTCATAGGTTAGGGTGGGTTGGGCGGAGGTCGTCTAGGGGGCATGAGGCGGCCTTGTGTCGAGGAGGTTGCGTGGAGCACGAGGTTGCGCATAGGGCACGTCAACATGCGAGGCGACCACCTAGCTGGCCCGGAATGAGGTGCTTGAAGAGTATGGTGGAAGGTGGGAATGGGATACACGTAAGGCGGTGGGGGCTAGTGGGTGGTAGTGGGGCTAGTGGGTTAGTGGGGCAAGGGGAAGCTCTGGAAATTCAGCTGCCGAGGGGCCCCCCGGGCTGCCGCTTTGGGCTGTTCCTCGAGAGCAAATCCATGGTGTCAAGCCCGTTGACCGATACACCCATCTCACCATCACTGTAAAAGTCCTTGTGGTACCGTGGCAGCAGCGAGTCCAAGACCAGAGCTAGCGGGCGCGAACCAACGTCAAGCCGTGCTTCCGCGTGCAGTAAACGCTGACCGGGCATGGCGAGAGATACGTAGCGCCATGCAAGTTCTTGTACCATGATGTGTCGGTACTTTTCGTCCGCCTCAGCGCCCATTCCAAATGCCAAATTTTAAGACGCACGGTCGCGGCAAACGCCGCAATCTCAGGCACTGTTACATACAGCCTCGTTATCAGCTAATGTTAAGTGCTAGTAAGACCGCCATTGCAAGAGCGCGCCCGCTTTCAAGGGCGGGCACGCCCTGCAAAAGAACAGGTTCCTTGTGCGTCGTCCCGGCGCGTGTTGCCTCATGCAATTTCTATCTATTGAAATTTGTGTGGGCTGCAATTGATGCTGTGCCGGGGCACATACACGCTGCAACCTCCTTGCACCACCTCCGTAAACAGGAGGGCTCCCTTGGACGGCCCCCAGGCCTGCGTGGGCATCATCGCATGGAGGACAGTGCCATGCAGGCCCCCGAATGACCCTCCTAGGATGAGGGCCCTTCTTCTTTGAGGGCCTCGGGAGCTGAGGGTGGCGCACACAACACCAAGCACGCTCTGTCAGGGAAGCACCCCGCCCCTCGCCCCTTGCCGTTCAGTACCTACTAGATGAGGTGGTAGCCTGAACCTCTCCGCACCCACATCTACTCTGTGACACACGACCCTGCCCAGAATCCAGAGCTCCAGAACCCCTTTGATGTGGTTGCTTTTCGCACCCTATTAGCCATCACTGCAATTCCTGCAAGGTACGGTATTCGCTGCAAGCTTGCAGAGTTGCAGTACCCGCTAACGGAAGCCCTGGCAGGGACTATTTACCCATGAACTGCGTAAAGACTGGCGAACAGGCTGGCTGGGCGTACAGTGTCGCTGCTGATAGCTGTGTGTGTACGGTCAGCGGGTGAGGTTGGAAGCCTTGCATCTTTCAGGGCCACCGCAAGGGACCTATTGCCATTTTGTATTACATTTCAGGTGGTGTGGCCACACGACCTGGGCCACCGAGCCCCTCACACCCATGCCAGGGCCTGCAGTGCATGCAGTTCAGCAGGCCGCTATGGGTCGTACGGTACGGCTTACAAAGCCGGCTTACACCCGCAGCCCGATACGTGGCAACCATAGCGCCGGACACACGGTGCCTGCCCTTCCGTCACCAGTAAACATGTCATGTTGGTAGTACCACCGCACCCGACCACCAGGCATGCTCGAGGTCTACACTCAGACGAGCCTCATTGTCAAGCGTCAAGCGTCACTGTCCAGTGTAGGACACGTACTGCCTGGCATGAGATCGCACGAGGCCGAAAAGCCGTGCAGTCCCAAACCCTTTGCGCAGCCCTTATCCGCACAGACGAGCGTGCTGTATGTATGCACCATGCACCATAAGGGCCCTCCTAAGTCAGCTGCACGTGTACTAGCTGTGTAGGTGCGACGTTCCGGACGCATATGCCTACGGTAAGGGCCGGAGCGCCAGGCAACATGCGCCCGAAATGCCCGTCCTCGGCCTACAAGCGCGCCAACCGAACGCAGCCAACGTCGCACCAGGTCACACCGTGCAACTCCGTGCGGACCCCCCCTTGCCTAGCCAGCATCCCTCTGCATCGCTCAGTTACGCCATGCCGGGGCCCTGGACTCCAACGCAAGACGTGCACGCACACGTGTCCGTGTCCCCTCTCACATGAGCTGGCTGCGCATGCCGCTCATGTAGCCGTACGGCACGGGCACGTGCAGGGGCGTGAAGCGCTCGGGCTTGGTGGGGGGCATCTGCATGGCGGGATGGGGGAGGCAGGCAGAGGCGGGGATGCACGTCAGTGGCAGGAAAGCGTTGCCGCAACGCTCCAGTCATTAGCTCCGAAAGCTCTGGTGACCAGTGCTTCATTGTGTGATTATAATGACAAGGCAGTGTTGCAGCCCCCACCTGGTCTTTGTCCAACATAGCAGGGCACGTAATGTAATGCTCCGTCACCACAACAGCGATGCGCATGTGCGTATTACAAGAATACTGATGGTGTCGCAGCCCGCACCTGGTCGTTGTCGAGCATGTAGTGCAGGGCCAGCGTGGTGAGGCCCGTCTTGCCGTCGTGGATGGGCTGCCCGTCAACGGTCTTGAGCGGGATGATGGTGTACGAGGTGCACACCAGGAACGCCTCCTTGGCCGCCGCCACCTCCGTCACGTGCATGCGCCGCTGCGCAATGTTCCGGATGATCACGTCGTCGGGCGAGCGCTCGATCTCCTGCGCAATATTAATTATAAACAGAGCGATACATCAGTTGGAGCGTTCCATGGCAAATTAAAGGTGGCCGTATGCGGAGTGCCTGGCTGGTGTGGGCTTGGGCGTGGTGGGAAGGAGATTATGTGTGGGCGTGTGCGGAAGCCGTAGGGGGTCAGAGTTGGAGTTGTAATCACTTGATTTCAGGTGAAAGATGGTGAATTGTGCTGTTGTATTTCGTCATGCCCCCCCGGCTGGTTAGCGTGCAGGCAAACATAGGTGCAGAAAAGGACACCGAGGACCGTGCGTCACAGTGTACCCTTGTACTGCACGGCGGCAAGCCCTGGTGCTTTCACAGGCCTTGTGGCCATTGGAGGCTGGTCAGGGGATAGATTGTAGGTAATCACAGAGATCCTCATGTGAAAGATGGTGATATGGGTTGTGTTTCGTCACCCCAGCTCCAGGAGACATACGTCTACGAGATGCGTGCCTGCCGCCTGTGCTCTGGTCGGTCGTGCAAAACAGCAGGGAAATGGCAATTCGCCTCGGGTAGCCAGCCCTCGGTAGCCAGCTCTCGGTTAGCATGGACGGGCCTCAAGACCCACGCATTGGCATATAAGGGCCTGCCACAACGCATCGAACTGCATTGGCCATGCCAAGGCACAAGGACACCACCAGCTTGGGTTGACGCAGAGCATGGTCAGGGGATAGATTATAGGTAATCACGGTCTTATCTCATGTGAAAGATGGTGATTGGGTTGTGTTTCGTCATCCCAGGCTCTGCGATGCCATGCAGGTCGTTATGCAATGCACTGTCGTGCCGAACACTGCCATGGCACGTGGAACCACACAAACTTCAAAGCCTCGGTAAACAACAAGATTGCATCGATACAGTGTCCACCGCCCAGCGCAGCACAAGTGCAGAACGGAGCTGGTCAGGGGATAGATTATATGGATAATCACGGTAGATCTCATGTGAAAGATGGTGATTTGGGTTTGTTTCGTCACCCCAGCTCCGTTTCGCAACTGTTGGTGTGCGTGCATTCTGGTGGTTTTGCACCATGCGACCAGGAGTTACAGCACACGTGCCTTGTGGACCCTCAACCGTGCTGTCCACTTACACACAGACCCTAGTACACAGCACGCTGCTGCTGCACGGCCTTGCCCCTGGGATGAGCTCCAGCGGGACACCTGGCCCCTAGCCCACACACATCCTAATGCATGGCAACCTCATCCCATCCCTGCCCTTGCCCCTGGGATGAGCTCAGCACGCGCGCCAGCGTGACGCTGGGCGGCGTGCCGCTTAACCCACATGCCCTAACGCATAGCAACCTCATCCCATCCCTGCCCTTACCCCTGGGATGAGCTCCAGCACGCGCGCCAGCGTGACGCTTGGCCCCTACCCCACACACGTCCTAATACACAGCAACCTCATCCCATCCCTGCCCTTACCCCTGGGATCAGCTCCAGCATGCGCGCCAGCGTGACGCTTGGCGGCGTGCAGTCGTTGGGGGGGAACACCAGGCCGTCGCTCTGGGTGAGGATGCACAGCGTGAGCCCCGAGCAGTGCTGCACGAAGCCCTCGGCGTCCGTGAAGATGGTCTGCGGGGAACAAGGCACACGGGGGTAGTAGCAGTGAGGGCTGGTACAGCAAGGGAAAGAGACGGATGGTCTGGGGATGAGGATCGTCTGGGGGAATGCGCGACGAGCGCCAAAGCAGCGTAAAAGGTGTTAGGACGTAAAGGGGGTAGCAGCTAAGAGACCCAGGGCTGGGGCGAGGGGAAAAGGAGAGCGGACGGTGGCACCTAAGCGTGGTGCGTCGCTCAGAGAACTGCTTACCCCTGAAAACCAAGACCCCTGACCCCCTTGCATCCGTTTGCACCCAATCGCATGCCACCACCTGCACACTCCTGTCCCGCCTCCCCTCAATGTAGAAGCACGCACATAAAAACCACCCCGCCCGCACCCAAGGGCCCTGCTCACCGCCCGCGCGCCCCTGTCCACCTCCGCCCCAGGCCCAGGCCCCGAACGCGCCCACCCATCCCGTCCAATCCGACCCTTTACCCGCGCACGCCAACAGCACACAGCCGAGAACACCGGACACAGCACCTCCCCACAGCCCACCAGCTCCCTGCCCCGCCCCCCTCCCCGCCGCTGCCCCACAAGCGTGCAACCCGTGCATACCTTCCCAACCTGCTCCCAACCCACACCCACACGCACACCCACACTCCAGCTCACCCCTCCCCTCCACTGGCACCCTCCGCTCACGGCCATCCCAGGTCTCGACCTGCCCTCGCGCGCACATCCACAGCACACATCCGGGGGCACCGGCATCCCCTCCACACGTCCAGCACCCGCGCCGCTCTCCGCCGCCTCCGTGTCCGCCAGGGTGGTCGCCCCGCGCTCGCATACGGTACAACCGCTAGCCGCGTACGCGGCCCTCTACATCGCACCAGGCCCTGTGCGCACACCACATCCCGACCCGACCCTGTACCCGCACACACCAGGAGCCCATCGCCCAACTAAACCCCGCTCACCGCCTGCGCGCCCTTCGCCGCCGCCTCCGGCCCGCCCTCGTGTACCCGCTTCACACCTCTGCCCCCCACCCCCACACCCCCGCTCACCGCCTGCGCGCCCTTCTCCGCCGCCCCCGCCTGCGCCAGGCTGGTCACCAGGTGCTGTTTGCCGTGCACACCTCCTCTCCTCCCTCCCAACCCCCGCCAGCACCCCACACACTGCCTGCGCGCCCTTCGTCGCCGCCTGCACCACCGCACACACCCCAGCACACAGCCCGAATATCGCCAGGGACCCTTTCCGCAATCACCACTTGCGAGCCCTTTCCCGCCGCCTTCGCCTGCGCCCGGCTGATCACCCCATCCTCGCCGCCTCCGCACGCCCACCCACACCCCCGCTCACCGCCTGCGCGCCCTTCGCCGCCGCCTCCGGCCCGCCCTCGTATGCCGGCTACACACCGCTGGCCCCCCAATTCCACACCCCCGCTCACCGCCTGCGCGTTCAATACCTCACCCCACCGCTGCATCCGCCTGCGCCCGGCTAGCCATCAGGTGCCGGTCGCCGTGCACACCTGCCCCACACACCCAGGACACCAGACACAACCCCTCTCCCAGCCTTACCCACCACCTGGGCGCCCCGCTGCGGCGCTTCCACCTGCGCCCGGCTGGTCACCCCATCCTCGCCGCCTCCGTTGAGTCCACCCACAACATCACTCACCGCCTGCGCGCCCTTCTCCGCCGCGTCCACCTGCGCCAGGCTGGTCACCAGGTGCTGGTTGCCGTGCACGTCCGCCACGCCCGAGGAGGTCACAGGCCGCGGCACCGTCACCGCGTCCCACGCGTCCATGCGGTCCAGCACGTGGGCGTCGCCCAGGCACAGCGCGTACAGCGCCGGCTCCGCGCCGCCGACCTGTACGGCAGGTACGTACGGAATGTGTACGGCAGGTTATAGATGTACGGCAGGCAGGGGATGGTGTGTGCGGCAGGAGTTGGTTAGGTGGTGCAGGGGGTGCAGGGTAGGGAGGGAGGACGGGGTGCGGGTGGGCAGGTGGGCGGGAGGTGCGGGTAGGGTGGAAGGTGCGTTCTGAGAAGGAGATGGCCTGGTTGGGACCCAGGGGGTGCTGGTCAGATGCAGAGTAGCAGGTTGTAGCAGGCCAAGTCGGCCAGACCCAAACGTGAATCCGACAGGGCCCACTTGGCGTGAAGGGCTGGTACATGGGCAACACATAAGAGTAGCCGCATGAGTACCTGGTAATTGGGTAATTGGTATTTGGGGTAGGGCTGGCATAGAGGCAGCTTATGATGCACTTGGGCAGCACAATGGGTGCCGGCCGTGCCGCAGCACCGCGCACCTGGAAGGGCGTGAAGCCGCCGCGCCCAGGGGTGACCCAGAAGCGGACCAGGCCTGTGGGAGGGGGCACGGAGAACAGGGCACACGGAGATGAGGAAATGGGAGGGCGGCATCTTCCTGCATGCAGGTACTGCTCTTCCGGCTTTCAAGGGCTGCCTCAGGGACAGAGCACCGCTTGCTTGTAACAGGACGTCGTGTAGCAGCATGGGGCATCCGCCCTGCCCAGACAGGGGCCAGCAGTCCCGTACAGCGAATGTACACAGGGTTTGAACCGATGCATTTGCAGTGGTAGGCAGCTAGGCATACACCAGCCAGCCTCACCGTTCGTGCGTCCACTGGCTGCCGCTGTGTCCAGGAGGATGCGTCTGAGGGCTGGCTCCGGGAAGGGCACGGTCAACCCTAGCTGAGCGCATGCCGCGTGTAACCGCTGGATGTGCTGGTCGAGCATGTAGAGGTGCCCGTCCCGCAGCAGCACGACCTCGGAAACGCCGTAGCCCTTGCACACAAACTGGTCGGCAACCGGAATCATCATTAGCGCCGGGTCCGTGACGATGCCCCCCATCGCGCTGCTGTAGAATGCACCGAAGTACTCCATGCCATAGCCGTCCATAGTCTTTTGCAGCCGGGTGACCATCTGCGAAGACGCGGGTTCAAAGACGCGGGGCATGGCGGCGGTCAGAAGTCTGGAGGACGCCAACACGGCGGAACGCTGGGCTTTTACGCAGAAGGTCCTGCCTGTTGAACGTCCAGCAGTGGCGTGGGCCTAGTCCGGAAGCCTGGCACCACTGTAGGGGCATATTTCTGAGGGACTGGTACTGGCTCGTGGTTCATGTAACCAGTCTGCACAGGGAGCTTGTAGCTTGTGGCTTCTACGCGTAATCTAAGCGCTCGGTGTGATGCTTGACGCCATCCTCTCCTCGCAACAGGCTGCGTCTGGCTGTGGCTGCAGCGGCAAGAGGTCGACGGGGCCTCCATGCTGGCCAGCGCCGGACACGAAACCTGGATTACCCTCTAACAAGTCGACAAGAGAATTTTGAAGCAACTGTGCATTAGGCTGGGAGCAAAGGTTGCAGCGTCAGCGCACGTTGCAGGGCCGGTTGCATGTTCAACCGCAAATTGCATCGCCGACACCTCGCGCGTGAGAACCATGCCTCCAGCCGGAATACTAGTGCAAACCCTTCGTAATATTCTATTCACAAGTGCCTGGTTATGCCCTGGCGGCACCTGCTCTCAGAACCCTGGCGAGTACACGTGGCAAGGGCGACGGGCCGGGTGAGCACCGAGTCCTTGCTGGTCAACGTGTGCGGAATGCAGACTGACCCGCGCTCACCCCTAGGGACCTCCTAAGTGCAATGCTGTTCCCGGTACTGCAGGGTTAGGGGTACGGCAGGAGAGGACCCTGAGGTAAGCTTGCCGCCCACGCATGCCACCTTGCCACTCCGGAAGTGCCAGGCACGGCCAAAGCCACGCCATCCTGCAATGAAGATGCCTCTATTGGAATAGTATGCATCGTGTGGGTGCTGTATGGGCCTGCCCGGGACGAGCGGAGCAGAGAGGGGCGCTCCGGCGGAGCAGGGGCGGAGCAGGGCGGAGGCTCTGCAGCGCGGCTTATGCAGTGCGTTCATGCAGTGAATCTGAGTGGATTGAGTCCATTGCCGAGATGTGCACAATTGCAGGTGCTGCGTGCTGGTCACTTGCGGCCTTGTGGTGCACGCATACTGCGCTGGGGTGGAATCAGGCGAGCTGCATGGACTGGAGCCCATGCAGCCCAGTCCATGCAGTGCTTCTTATTCTGGAAGGCTCCATTTGCGACCATACTTCGTGCAGCACAAGACGCCAGCCTGTGCCTGTTATAGTTATGTATTACTGACTACCTGGTTTGCAAGGTCAGGACACATCTGCTTCTTATCAGATTCCTTTGGCAACGTTGCAGACACCCTCAAAGGCCCCGGAGCCGTGTGTACCTCTAGGCATCATGGCAGACGAGTACGATTACCTGGAACAGCAGGTTGATGCCGCGCGGGCTCCTCTCAAAACGCCATCACCCCAGCTGGCTCCAACTGGCAAGGGCGCAGACGCCAGCGATGATGACAACAACCACGGTTACAGGAACTCATCTCGTTCTAGGTCGCGGGCCCGACGCAGCAGGTCGCGTTCACGCGATGGGAAGAAGCGAAGCCGGCGCTCTAGGTCCCGCTCCCGGTCGCGCAGCCGCTCTCGCAAGCACCGGTCGTCAAGGGACAGGAGCCGCTCTAGGGACCGCTCCCGGGACCGCTCCCGCTCATACTCGGACCGGTACTCAAGGAGGTCGAGGTCCCCACCTCGCAGGTGCGCCACAGCTCCTCACATGCCCAGTATAGGTGTTTATGCTGCAATCGAATAACTAAGGGAACATCGCTTCTGTGATTTGTCATAACGAGCCAATCAGCCTGACGCACATCGCTTTCATTTTGCCGCAGGCGCGCTCGCACCCCATCTGCGGAGCGCATGGCGCGAGAGAAGGAGAGGGAGCTTCGCGAGCTGGAGCGCGCGACCCGTACCATCTTTGTGTTCAACCTCAGCCTGAAGGTCGACGAGCGGGACCTATTCGAGTTCTTCAGCAAGGTACCTGCAGTCTTGCATTCCAGTATTCTGCATTGCAATTCGCGCTGGATAATGCTGTTGGCTGTGTGTTGAAATCGGGGCTCTCGAGGAGCGTGGGTTAGGCGCCGACCCACGGGGTCTCATTGCACTCGTCACCCATTCTTCCTTCCTTGGTCCTTTGGAACACCACAAACGTGCACAACGAGGAGAAACGTACCCCTTGATATCCTGGGGCCCGTGGCATACCACAACAGTCTCGACACGCCAAACCTCACGCCCGCAACGGTCCCACCACCTAACCTTGCCCTCCCCCCACCCCCGGGTGTCCGCCCTCTAGTCCTCCCCTCTTCCTCCTCCTGGCCGTGTGCCGTACATTTAAGTCTCAATCTGAAACTTACCCCTGTAGCAATTGCAATGCCATCTTACCTGGCGGGTGCCCCGTTGGTTCCTCCTCCCCAGGTCGGCCGTGTGGTGGACATCAGGCTCATCACCGACAAGCACACCCGCAAGTCCCGCGGCCTGGGCTACGTGGAGTTCAGCAAGGTGGAGGAGGTCATCTCGGCCGTGGCGCTCACAGGCAACCTGCTGCGCGGCCAGCCCGTCATGATCAAGGTATGTTACCGGTAGTATGAGATTCAAGCTGCTGTGTGTCAGAGGCCCTGCAAGCCTTCTCTCCAGTTCGAATGTCGACACACGTGCTTCGCACCCTTTCCGCCACGTTGCCGCTGCCCAACAGCAAATTCGTACCACCATCACCTGCCCATGTGCATCGAGATCTCAGCAGTGCCGTATGCAAGCGCTGATCGAGACTCCTTCCCATTGTCCTCCTTTCCCCACCCACCCCACAGGCCTCCGAGGCGGAGAAGAACATGGCGTGGGAGGCCGCACAGCAGCAGAAGCAGGCCGCCCAAAGCGCACAGCAGCAGCTGCTCTCTGCGGCCTCAGCCGGCGCCGTTACCGCGGCCGCCGCCGTCCCCGTCGCCGCCGCCGCCGCCGCTCCCGCCGGCCCCTGCTGGCTCTGCGTGTCCAACCTGCACAAGGACCTGGGCGAGGCCGAGGTGCAGCAGCTCTTCGCACCCTTCGGCCAGCTGCTCACCGTGCAGCTGGTGCGCGACCCCGCCGCCGCCAACGCGTCCAGCGGCACCGCCTACGTCCAGTTTGCCAAGCTGGACGACGCGGCACGTGCCATGGCACACTGGCACGGCCGCAAGTTGGTCGACTCCACGCTTTCCGTCACCGCCGACGCGCCCCCGTCCGTGACCGCCGGCATGCCGCTGGGGGTTCCTCTGCTTCCCGGGGGCTTGCAGGTGCCGGTGCCGCTGGCAGGCGCAGTCCCGGCGGTTGCTGCTGCAGCGGCAGCGCCTGCGGCCGAGCCGCCGGCGCCGCTGGTGGTGCCCGGCGAGCTGGACGAGGACGCGGAGGGCGGCGGCCTGAAGATCAACGCACAGGGCCGGGTTGCGCTGATGACTAAGCTGGCGGGAGGCGCGGGGCTGCCGCCGCCGCCGGCGCTGGTGACGCCAGCGGGCGTGCCGGTGGCGCCTGGGGCGGCGGTGGCGGTTCCGGTGGCTGCGGCGGCGGCGCCTGCTCTGGCGGTGGATCCGCAGCTGATGCTGGCACAGGGCGTGCTGGGCCCCGGGTCGCCCATCTCGACGCCGTGCCTGATGCTGAAGAACATGTTTGACCCGGCGACGGCGGGCGACGGTGCGGCGGCGGCGGAGCTGGCGGCGGAGGTGGAGGCGGACGTGCGGGACGAGTGCTCGCGGTTCGGGGAGGTGGTGCACTGCTGGGTGGACGCCAAGGGCAAGGTGAGAGCGGCGTTTGTGTATTACCTCTGTGATTGTGAGGTTTCCAGTCCTGGTCAGCCGATGCCGGTCCTTGTCAATCCTTCATGTTACGGTGCGTGTACTGTACGCACCCTGCACGCGGTGCCAGCTCCCATGCCATGATGCAATTAAGACCTCTCCCTGTTGTGTACCACCGCAACGTGCTTGCTTCCGTAGGGCACTCTTACCAGTGCCATTGCTAACTCGAGCCTGTCCCCCCTTCCTCCCTCCGCCTGTTGCAGGGCTTTGTGTACGTGCGCCTGTCCACCACGCAGGCTGCCGAGGCGGCGCACCGGGCCCTGCACGGCAGGTGGTACGGCGGGCGGCAGATCCTGGCCGAGTACCAGTTCCTGCAGGTCTACAACTCGTACTTCAAGCTGGCCGCCAAGTAAACGGTGCCCGCAGCTGCTGCAAGCTTCATACTTGCAGAAACCCGCGGAGTTGTCGAGGGTAGTTTCTTCCGGACTGCTTCGTCCTCTCGCCCGCTCGCTCCTCGTACCCAACGCCCTACACTCCGGCAGGCAGGACGGCGCACGTGTACGACAGCGGGCGACGTGGACCCGGTGCTGGAGCGGGAGTGCGCCAGCGCGATCAGGAGGCGACAGGAGGGTGCTGTGAATGCATGAGATCAAGCACGGCTGTATGAAACACCAGTGTTCCCTCACCACCAGCGCAGACGTGGAGCAGCAGTGCGCGGCGTACGGCAGCTGGCGAGCGCTGAGACATCGCCTCCATGCGGATGCTGCTGCTACAACACACAAGCCGGCAGGTTGGCGAGTAGCTTTTGGGACCAGCGATGTCCCACTAATCGCCTCAACAAGAAGGTCCCAGCGCAGGTCACAGTGAGGGCAACGGCCAGCGACCAAGACCCCTTCCTCGCAGGGAGCCGGACCGAGGACGGGGCGTGGAGTGTCGACCGACCTACCCGCACGTTTATGACACAATGCACGAGAGAGCGCAATATGTTGTGCCCGATGAGCCTCGCAGGCTGAAATTCAAGCCAAGGCGAAGACGTGTGCGTGTGTGTGTGTTTGCAGGCTCAGCTGGGCGCATTACGCCGCCGCCGCAGGTGTGGCTGTGCTTGCGAGTCCATCCCCAAGGACAGGCGAGGTCGGGGTTTTGGTAGCGACACCTTCTAGGGAGCGGGGCGAGTGACTTTGTGGTGGTTGACCTCTGGCAGGCGTTGAACATCGACTACATTTGCATCTGTCGTGCTGAGAGACGAGGATGGACCGCACTACTGCTTTTGTTGCACTGAGCATTGGACAACATGCATACGAATTGCCTCATTTTTGCCTTTCGCTCCCTGTTAAACTAGGTGGGCTGGCCTGAGCGGGAGCGCCGTCGCTGCGTGGGGTGCAGGGTAAACCGGTATTGGATGCAACAGTGTGGGTGGGGCCTGCAGCTTTGTGAGGGCCAGCGTTTGTTGTGCGGGGCCGAGTAGATTGGTTTTGTGTTTTAGGTGTCATGTGCAGGCTACCGGTATCGTGCGCCTACCGGTCATTACTGCTGTGCTGGGTTGGTACCTGATGTCCGTTGTTGTGCTGCTAGCTAGCTATCTGGCGGCACCTGTGGGCAGTGTTGGCCATTTGCCGGCTATGTCTTGCCCCTGGTCTGAGCCGGGACTGTGCAAATGCGCGTGCGCTTGAGCACCCAAGGGCCACGAGGGCGGACTTGTAATCGCATTTGGCTTGACGTCGATCAATCCTCATCCGTTGGTTGGAGGCTGCAGTCAAAGACTTAGATTATAGCCGCTTCCCGTTCGCTTAGTGGAGTCGGGTGACGGCAGCTGCGAGCTATCACGTCGGCTGTGCTGTCGGCTGAGCCAACGTCAAGCAGCGTGGTGCAGGTCAGGCACACTACGATGACACACACCATTACCATTCTCACCAAGCCCGGAACTGCAGCCTAGGCCGGAGGGTCGGACAAACGTGGTGGGATTGAGTGCTAGGCAGGCCATACATCAGAGCGGGTGGGTACCGGTACATCTGTCAACACGCAGTGCAAATGTGCAATCTAGTTTGCATACCTGAACGTGCGTATACACACCGGTCTACTCGGAGCATGCGGTTGCAGGCGTAACGTCACTGCACAAACTCAGCTGTACGGCGGTCACGAGCCGAACACGAGTACCTGGTCGCGAGGATGACCCCAAAACGGTCCAATGCTTTCCCTTGCCGCGTGCCAGGGTACGAATATAGTGCTTTATGCTATTTATATCATGCTATGACAAATGGGTGGCGAACAGTCCGGCTTGAAAGGCACCGTGAAGGCCTCAGGTCGGCGCACGGACGGCTGTAAACGCTCAGAGCGCGAAGACGAACTCCTACAGCAGCAAAATGCGATAGAAGCGTCCACTTTAAACTCAAAATCAAGGCAGGCCAGCGGATCTGTTCATGCTATGGCGGTTGCTCCATCTGGGCAGCACGCCGCAGCTGCAACAACAGCAGGGGCAGCCATCGCCTCATCCGGCCCAGAGCCTCTATCCACCCTAGGGACCTGCGCATCAACAGTTTTCCCATTATCTCCCGCAGCTGTTAAAGCATTTCAAGTCCCCGATATGTCCTCGTCCTCGTCCTCGTTGGAGTCCTCATCCCCAACCGCTCAGGGTACCCCCAACGCTCAGGCGTCCTTGGCAGCGGCTCCGGGGCAGCAGGGCTGGGGCGGCACGTCGGAACCACCTGCTCACTCCTCAAACCCTCACGGTGGCAGTCACGCACAGCGGTCCGTGGGTTACGAGGACGTTGGTGCCCGCTGCCAAGGGTACCTTGACGAGGCCTATAGTGGTGCTGCTGACGAGGCTGCCCAGGAGGGAGGCGGTTTTACCGTTGCGGACGGGGACAATGCTCCTGTCAGCCTTGCAGCTACCAGCATGCGCTCGGCCTCCACTGCCACCATCGCCACCGCTTCGGACGCATCCGCCTCGGCCTCCGCCCCCACCACCCCGCTCACCATGTCCACCCGGCCCAGCAGCGCCAGCCTGTGCCCTTCATCGTCCTCACGGCCACTGTCCCCCTCCCGCACCTGCAGCAGCGTATTATCGGTGCCACTGGTGCCACCGGTGACCAGCAGCGCCAGCCTGCGTCCTTTCTCCTCATCCCTGACCGCAGTGGCATCACCCTCATCCCTGCCCGACTCGTCTTCGTCCTCATCCCTGCCCCCTTCCCGCACCTGCAGCAGCGCACTAACGGTGGCCGTGGCCACAGCACTACCCGCGCAGATCAGTGCAGCAGGTGCCGGCTGGTCTGCGGTCACCACCACACCCGACAGCACAGACGCAGGCGCCGAGAATCTGTTGCTTCCTGATGGTCCATCCTTGCCAGCCAACGCTGCTGCCCCTGAACCTGCAGCTGCAGCAACGACCTGCGACAGTGCAGGCGCCACCAGGGGCCTTACCAAGCCGTACGCCGGCGGGCCCTCCCTTTTCGGTTCCGCTTACGCTGCCACCTCGCACAGCCAACCGGATCTCTCGCCACTACCTAAGCCACCGCCGCCGCAGCAGCCTGTGCTAGGGCGATCGCCTTTACAACAGGAGCACCAGCAGCCACCACAGCCGCCTGTGCCGCAGCTGCTGCTGCAGCAGCAGGAACAGCGGCGGCCTTCGTTGCCGCCGAAGCCAACTGCGCTGCTGTTGCAGTTGCAGATGCAGCAACAGCCACCGCTGCCACCTGTTCCAACGCTGCTGCTACAACAGCAGCCGGCGCAGCGGCGGCCTGAGCAGCAACCGTCGCCACCACCAATGCCGACGCTACTGCTGCAGCTACGGCAGCAGGGGCAGCAACCGTCGCCACCACCTTTGCCAACGCTGCTGCTGCAGCGGCCTCCTTTACCACCTGTGCCAGACGCGCTGTTGCGACGGCGGCGACAGCAGCAGCAGCAGCAACAGCAAGAACATCTGCCGACTCCACCAATGCCCGCGCTTCTGCTGCAGACTATCAAGCTGAAGCATGGTCAAATGACTGGCGGCAGCGCCAACAGCAGAGCCCGCAGTGGCGGCAGTGATACTGCCACCACCACCAATACCGGTAGCGGCAGGAGGAGCAGCGCTATGGTGCCTCTGCCCCACGCTGTGTTGGGGCACACACAGCTGGTGGTGCGGGTGGTGCAGCTGGAGGGTGTGCGAAGGGAGGACGTGGGTTGGCTTAAGGAGGGGTGGGAGGAGCAGCAGCAGCTTTGGCACATGGATGGCCCCGCCGGGGGTAACCTAGGGCCGGCAGCGGCGGCTACAGGAGCGTCCACGGGGGGCAGTGCTAAGACGACGACGGGTACGGTAGGACAGCAGCAGGAGGAGCAGCAGCAGCTACAGCAGCCCGTGTGGGGTGACTGGCGGCGCGTTGTGGGTTTCGACACGGAGTTTGTGGGTGACGAGACGGCGCTGGTGCAGCTGTGCTGTGGGGCCAGGGTGCTGCTGGTGCAGGTGCCGCGGCAGCACGCACAGCAGGCCAGGGGCCAGCAGCAGGCCCAGCAGCAGCAACAGCAAGCCTGGGCCGGCGAGATCTGTGGCAGCAGCAGAGCGGCGGGGTGCGTCCTTCAGGAGCAACAGATTTGTGGCGTGGGTGGGCCAGCGGGACTTGTGGAAGGGTGCGGCAGCAACACGGCACGCATAGCAACAGGTGCGGCGGGCCTCGTGGAAGACGGCAGCAGCATGGGCTACCCCTTCGTCTGTCCCGCCCCGCTGGCGGAGCTGCTAGAGGACGCAGGGGCTGTGAAGGCGGCGGCCGAGGCGTGGCAGGACGCGCTGATGGTCTTCTCCTCAACAGGTGGGTGTGCGCAGAGTGGGAATGAGCACGCTGGACTGCTGAAGGACACGCATGAGCGCACGCATCCGAGCGCTGCGTGAAACGCTAATACACTAGGGTTGCCGCTGCCTTGGTGTCTTGCCGCCACATGATACGGCTCTTTCCTAGGTGACACGGATTGTGGGCCGACCTCTTTAATCCAAGTGTTGGTGTCACTCTGCTATCGGTCAGTGCTGCTACGGTAGCTTGCTCACACTCGCTCCCTCCCCTATCCCCAGGCGTCAGGCTGCGCGGCGGGCTGGACCTCACCCAGGCCGTGCCATACACGGACGAGCAGGGCAGTGAGGACCCACACCGCAGCCTGGGGCTGTTCCAGATTGGAGAGCGGCTGTTTACGGAAGGTGGCGGACCTGGGACTGCGACCGGGGCGGCCGGTGGGGGCAAGGCAGCGAGTGCGACCGGTGCTGGGAATGGTGCTGGCACAGCAGCCGGGGGCGGTATCGGCGCTGGCGGCGGCGGCGGCGTGTGGGAGTTGGCGAAGGACAAGAGCATCGACCACTCCAGGTGGTTCAACCCAGTTCTGGACCAGAAGCAGGTGCGTGTGTGGGCCACCTGAACTCGAAGCAGGTGTGGTGGTGGGCACGACTGAGGGCAACCCGCCGACTGCTGAGCGTTGTGCGCCGCAGTTGCACAAGTTCTGTGTGCTTATTGCTTATCGACACACAGACGTTAACTACCGGTACGCTGCCGGTACATGCAACCAACGGCAAGTTGTCGGCTGTGTGTGCGTCCTGGGCCCTGGAGGGTCTCTGGGGGCTTGCGGCGCCTCCACGCAGCTAAAACTGTTGGTTGGGTGTGCACGTATCAGTTTGACGTGTGGGCATGTGCCAAGTTGTTGTGCAAATCTGAAGTAATCTCATGCTTAGGCGAATTGATGCGGCTGTACAACATGATGCAGGTTGCGTACGGCGCGCTGGACGCCTTCGTGTCGTACGCGTGCGGCGTGGAGGTGCTCCGCCGCGCCGCCGCCGGCACGTGGCCGTACGGCGCCGTACCGCCCGCCATCGACCTGCACCGCCCGCGCGAGTGGGAGCTGCGGGCAGCTGCCCAGGCTGTGTGCGTGTCGCAGTTCGTGGAAGTTCGGACGGAGGACTTTGTGGCGGTCGACTTTGACGCCGCAAAGTTTACCAACGGAAAGGTATGAGGTAGGGGCGGCTTGCTTGCGCCTGACCGTGTGAGGGTGTGCGCTTCGTGTATTCAGCCCGTTTGCTTATGTCAACTCAGGTAAATCTGCGGGCGCTCATGTTGACTACGGTAGCTGCCTTCTGCGTTCTGCCACGTGCTTCCTTCGTCCGCCTGCCTGGTTGTGACCCCTGACGCCTTACACTCTTTCGTCGCGTTTCATGCAATGCTGCATGGTCAACATCACTCCTTGCTTCTGCATGATCAGAACCACCCCCTGCTTGCAGTACGGTCCCGAGCTCGAGGTCCGCATGAGCCGCTACAACACACGCCTGCACACCGGCTGCTGGGTGGACATAGCGCTGGAGCCCCTGCAAGGAAGGACGGGGCAGCAGCAACAGCAGCACGGGGGCGGCAAGGGGGCGGGTGGGACGCCCAAAACTACGTCTGCCGGCGAGGAGGAAAGGGCCCAGATCCGTGCCAAGTGCCTATACATTGCTGGGAAGACGGCCCGCCTGGGGAAGATGCAGTGGCGGCTGCCGGCAAGGGCAGCGGCGGCAGGGGCAGCGGCAGGGGCGGCGGCGGGGGGAGCGGCGGGGGACGGGCTGAGTCTCCGCCGGACGGCCGTGCTACGGCATGAGTTGGCGGGGCGGCGTGTGTGTAAGCTGCACATGGACGTGCGGACGGTCAAGGCAACGGTGGAGGAGAGGGCGACAAGGGAGCTGCTGTCGGGGGTGGGTGTGCTGGGGACGGGTGGGGTACGCGTAAAACGCGAGAAACGGGGACGGGTGGGGTGCATGTAGGTGGCTACCGTTGGTGATTACCGGCACGTGGCATCGTGGTTACACTAGCAGGGGACGGCGACACGTCAAGCAAGTCCTGTTGGGGTGGGGTAAAGCATGGCTAGGGGCTTGAGGTACATGAACAGGGCTTACCGTGCTCGTAGTCCATTGCTAAAGGTTGCTTGGGGTCCATTCACCTCCCGCATACCCGCCCGCCGCCTCTCCAACCTCCCAAAATGCGCATGAAAACTGGATTTGGAACTACCGTAGCATGCGCGTGTAGCTATGCATTTAAACGTGCCAATGGCCTGGCCGGCTGCCATATACCCTGGTTATCCAAACCCCAACCCACCCAACTCCCTGTTCCCATCTCTACCCACAGCTGCTTCGCGGGAGCACCTCCCTCGCCTCCTTCCCCGTGCTACGTTCCATCTTCGGAGGGGAGGAGGGCCTAGGGGGCGGCACCCCTGTTTCAACGCCCCACGACCCGGCCCTGGCCAACGCCAGCACTGCTTACACCAGCACCAGCAGCACCAGCACCTGCACCGGCAGCACGCCCCTGAGCTACAAGCCGGACAGCGGGTCCGCAGTCCGCGTGGCGCAGGGCCGGCAGTGGATCGAGTCGCAGCTGCTGTCCGCCTCCCCTCCTCCCAACCCCTCCCAGCGTGAGGCCATTGGTGCCATCCTGGCGGGGGACACACCCGTCAACCTGGTGCACGGACCGCCGGGGACAGGTGCGTGCGTGGGAGCATGCATGTAGAGGGCACGTGGGGATACACTTGTAAAGGGCAGATGGGGACATACGTGTAAAGGGCAGGTGGGGACGCGTGTGCGCGGCAACAGCCCCCTGGCACGGGCCGCGGTAAGATTTACGGCGCCAAGGCCACCCTGCTGCTCCTAGCTTGCTTGACACAGCTCGTCACGTCCGCTGCCGGTTCAAGCACGCCGCATGTGCCCCGCCACGTGCCACATGCCACCGTGCCACGTGTGCCCGTGCCCCGCAGGCAAGACCACGGTCATCTCGTGGGCCGTCAAGCTGTTCCTCGACATGCCGGAGCACCACGCCGCCGCCTTTGCCGCCGCCAGCCGTACAACCGTCACAACCGCCACAACCACCGCTGACGATGGCAGCCCCAGCACGGCTGTGGGGGCGACCGGCGGCAGCAAGGGAGTGCAGCAGGTGGAGGCGGAGCGGGCAGCTCCAGAGGCGCTGGTGTGCGCCGCAAGGAGCAACGTTGCAGCGCTCAATATCGCTGTGGCGCTCGTAAAGCGGGGGCTGGGGCCGCAGGACTTCAGGTGGGTCGGCTGCGGCCTGTGAGGGTGGGATGGTTGACGGGGCAGCGAGTGGGGCACAGAGAACAGGACTGGGTGAGTGGGCATTACGACACTGGATGGACGATACCGGCAACTGTGGGCAGCGTACGGTGGTCGACCAGGAGGGACGTTGGGACTGGCGGGTCTGGTTACTGTAGGACTGATGTCGCTCTTGATGCAGCTGCCGAGCGGGGTCCGTGTTGGGCAGAGCTTGGTCCAACATGCATTGTAGCATGTGGGCCAGATCAGGGCACGTACTGCATGGGCACATTCTGAATGTACAATATACGTCATTGGCGAGTGCCGCCCCAGCCCGAACCTTTGCTCTCACGTTTGCCGGCCTTCGTTGTGTGTTACGCTTCCTCCCTCAGGCTGGTGGTGTCCCACGAGTTCCACTTCGAGTGGCATGAGGACATGTACCGTGGCGCACTAGAGGTAGATGGGGTTGGTGTCTAGTTCGTTGCATATCAGCTAGCGAGCTGGCGAGCAGTGTATTACGGCAGCATTCCGCCTGACGCCTTAAGACACACGTGCCCGCCCCGCACGACGTGCTGGTGATGAGCAGCAAGCTGTTGGACCAAAAGCCTTATCCCGTCTGTATCTCAGAGCCTGTGTGCTGACCCTCGGTCCGGCACCCTAATACACACGTGCCCCGCAGGACGTGCTGGTGGTGGGCAGCACGCTGAACAACAAGGACCTAGCCCGGGAGCTGGCGGGCGTGAGGGTGGTGGTGGCGACCACGGCCATGCTACTAAACCCAAAGTGAGCGCCGGTGGAGGCACATAATGACATAGAGCGTAGCGCGTCAATAAAAGTAAATGTCACATGCGGGTAGGTGCGTGCCACATCTGTGAATGTGGAGTGCGGCATTGCCAGTAGCATACATGTATGGGGGGCTGCAAGGTCTGGGGACCTGGGCCGGGTGACGGGAGTGAGTCGCACTGCCCCCTATGCTATATGGTTCGGTCAGCCCACAGCGTCCACGTGGGTGGTACGTACGTGGTTGCGAGTGAGGTGACAGGAGCTAGGAATGGGGCAGGGCCACGCCGCAGCAGAGGTGGGGCGCTCGACGTCTTCCCGTGCGCAGCATCTCATGCATAGCGTAGCCGGCGAGTGACGTGCCTCGTACGGCATTTAACTTCTCCCCAGGCTGTCCGACGTGGTGCTTGACGGCAAGGCGCTCACACGGCTTCTGGTGGACGAGGCGTCGCAGGTGGGGGCTGGTGGGGGTAAGGGGCGTGGGGTGCAGTGGCACGTTGTTGCGACAAGGTGAGGGGGAGGGGGAGGTTATGGGGGTGCGGCCGGAGAGGGGAGGCCATGGGAACGTCGGGTTGGCTCTCAAATTTGCTTGCACAGTTTGCACGCTACAGAGCCGTACCGGTAGACCCGGGTAGACCGATCCGGTGTCGCACTCTCCCCCAGGTGTACTGCGGGGATCTGCTGCTGGCACTGAGCCGCTTTGGGACCACGCTCAGGTGAGCACGTAATCATTCTTGACTGTTAGCCATGCCAGTCATGTGTACTAAGCCAGGAAGGGGTGCATATGGGATGTGGCTGTGCTTGAAAGCGTGGGTTGCAGCTGCTGGCCCACCCTGGTTTGGGCGCACCGGCGGGGGTGCCATGCATGGTGTCTTATGGTGCAAAAATCTCTGCATGCGTAGACATCGTCCGCAATCATGCCCGATATGATTCTCACCGGTACCACCTCCCAGCGCCGTTCCCAGTGTGGCAGCTGTGCACCTGCAACTACGTCACAACACCTGTATACCCAACAATCGATCTGTTCTTACCGCAGGTCTGCGTCCTTCTTCGGCGACGACAAGCAGCTGCCGCCCTTCGGCACACAGTGGAACGGAGCCCAGCTGCCCAGCGTGTTCGACGTCATCGGCCATAACGCCCACAACGCCCACAACTGCCACGACCACGACGCCGCCAACCGCCTCAACCACCCGGCGGCGCCCCACTCCCCCGCCGCCATCGCCGCCGGCCTGGCCCGCGCCGCCGCAGCCCTTCGCGCCCGCCAGCCCGCCGCCCGCCCCGTGGGCCTCATACTGGCGCCCGCCAGGCAGGACGCCGTACGGCTGGTGTTCCTGTCGGTGTCGTACCGCCTACCGTACGAGCTATGCCGCCTGGTCAGCCGGGAGATGTACGGCGGGCTGCTGGACTCGGGCAGGGCGGCGCCGCCATTCGGACCGGGAGGACGGTAAGCTGCTATTGCCGGTTGACTTTACCTCCTGGCGTTGACCCTTTCAGGCCTCGTACCCAAGACGTTAGTCCGCACACTCCCGGTTCCAGGTCTGCCCGCCACCTCACACCGGTTATGCCCCACACGGCCCAGAGGCTGCAATTCACACCCTCATCGCCGAAACCCCGCCCTTGTTGCCCCCACAGGCTCGGTCCCGTGCGGTGGGTTGACTTCGTGGGCAAGGAGGAGTACCGTGGCGGCCCCAGCTGCTGCAACCCCCTGGAGGCGGAGGTGGTGTGCCGCGTGGTGCGGGACATCAAGCAGAAGCAGGGAGGGGCCAGCTGGAAGGTGAGGGGCTCATGGGGTGGTGTTAGCACTACCGGTACTGTCTACCGGTGGCATGCGAACCCCTGGGCCGGGCGGCGATGTGCCGCGTGCTACAGGGCGCCAAGCAGCAGGGAGGGCCCAGCTGGAAGGTGGGTGTGCGTGAAGCCGTGGGGTACGGGTACATGCAGGGGCGTGAGGCGAGGCGGAGTTGCGTGCACCGGGCAGGGTCGCCTGTCGACCTTGCGTGCTATCGTGCTGCAGGTGCGTGCAGTTGAGAGGTGACAACGCCACCTGCGTACAGTCTACGTCCTGTCGTCAGCCGACATCACATACGGCACCCACCTAACCGGTCCATCCACCGCGCCCGTCACGCCCGGCCCCGTCCAGGTGCTCACCGGCTACGACCAGCAGCGCGCCGTGCTGCACCAGAAGCTGCGGGCCTGGGGGCTGGACCTGGGGACATCAGCACACCACCATCAGCAGCAGCAGCAGCAGCAGCAGCAGCACGCTCCAAGTGCCGGGGGTAGCGGCAGCGGCAAGAGCCGGGGCCGCGGGATGAACGGTGGAGGAGGCGGAGGAGGCGGTGCAGCGGGCGGTCACGGCTCGTCGTGCCAGGAGGAGCTGGTCTTCAACCTGGAGTGAGTAGCGATGCAGTTGCGGGGACAAAGTAGCATAACAACAAGCAGGTACTAGTCTTCAACCTGGAGTGAGTGCAAGGGGATGCGCTGTGCGGGGTGGTAGTGCTGGGAAGTAAGTGTAGGGGCAGGCTTCCGCTGGCTGAACGTACACCATTCTTATCTGTACCAAGGTCAACTTTCTCTTTTCCTTGCGTCCTCTGCACCCGCACCCGCAGCACGTTCCAGGGGCGCGAGGACGAGGTGATCGTGGTGAGCCTGGCGCGGTGCGGGAACGGGAGGCTCGGCTTCCTGGAGGACGACCGCCGCATCAACGTCATGGCCACCAGGTGGGATGGGGGAGTGGGTTAAGCCACAGGGGCATCAACGTCATGGTCACCAGGTGGGGCTGGGGAAGTGGGTTAAGCCACAGGGGCATCAACGTCATGGTCACCAGGTGGGGTGGGGACCGAGTGGGTTAGGCCACAGGGGCGTCAAGGTCGTGGCCACCAAGTGGGGTGGGGACGGAGTGGGTTAAGCCACAGGGGCATCAACGACATGGCCACCAGGTGGGGTGGGGACGGAGTGGGTTAAGCCACAGGGGCATCAACGTCATGGCCACCAGGTGGGGTAGGAACGGAGTGGGTTAAGCCACCACCAGGTGGGGCTGGGGGAGTGCGTTAAGCCACCAGGTGGGGCTGGAGGAGTGGGTTACATCAGCACGGCGGCACAGCAGTGGAAAGTGCTACATTACGTTGGGTGCACGACCACAGGCACCAGACGGCTCTTGTCTGGTACACCGTGCTAACCCACGTGCCTGTGCCAACCCACATGCGTACCTGGCCCCAGGTGCACGAAGCAGCTGTTACTGGCGGGCAGCCTGGCCCTGACGCTGCACCTTTGTGTGCCTCACCCCCATGGACCCACAAGTGCTAACCCTCACTCACGCGTCCTCAGGTGCACCAAGCAGCTGGTCCTGGTGGGCAGCCTGGCCCTGGCGCTGCAGCACCCGCACACGCTCATCGGTCGGCTGGCGCAGCACTGTGTGCAGGCGGGGTGCGTGGAGGGGCCTCCACCCCTGGGCTAGGGCCTAGTGGAGTTGCTGCCAGTCTCACTAGGGCTGAAACGGAGTGTTGTCTACGGGTCCATGCATGGGGCCATGGGGTGCCCAGTCAGCAGAGCTAACACAGGGGACAGTTAGGTGTTGTATGGCGTGGAGGGCCGCCACCGTTGGAGGGCTTTGCCTGGGGGTCATGACTCATAAGGTCAGGACAGGGTCCCTGTGCAGGGGGCTCCCCTGAGGGTGAGGACAGGAACAGGTGGACAGGACAGGGCAGGGGGCTCCCTTGGGATAGGGGCAACATCAGGGCCCATGCGGTCTGCATGTTGCTGGCCTTGGGCCAGATGGGACTGCTCGGCTATCACAGCGGTAGTGGCAGCACACAAAGCAGCGCGTACAGGCCGGCTGCAGGTGCTCTCGCCAGATGCCGGTACTTAAGTTTGGGAGGCAGGTGGAGGATGCGAAGGCGCATTTGGGTCGCGGTCGGCTTGCTGGTGCACATGAAGGGTTGCGTGCTCGTGGATATTCGGGGGTGCTGGTTTCTGTCCCTGTGTAGCGATGCAGTTGCGTGGACAAGTTAGCAAATTAGCAAGCAGGTTCTAGCAGGTTTCTGTCCCTGTGCGCATGTTACGGTACGGTACCTACGACCTGCCGGGCACGTGGCGACGTGGGCAGTGACACTATGAGTCTATGACGCTATGACCAAGGCCCCATGGGCCATGCTGGTCGATTGAGTCAGGCAACTCATCCGCACTTGGCCGCTCGCCTTTTGTGCAGAGGAGCACGGTACAAGACGTGACTTCTGTTGGCGCTGTTGCCTCCGCCGGTATCCTGTAAAGCTCTTCAGACTTCAGTTGCAGCAACAGTAGGAGTGTAGGACGGACCCGAGGCACACCCAGAGGAGACACCAGCCGCGTGTTGCGGTAGGTCAGGGCTCACTTGCATACCGGTACGGCCTAACCCTTCATATGCACATACGCAAACCCAACAGCGCAGCCAGAAAGGCTTCGAGCAGGTATGAGTCCTCTGAGCGAAGGACGTAGCTAATTGGCACGGCAAGGTAACGCGCATCTGTCTTCCCTACCAGAAGCAATGCCACCTAGGACGCACGTGCGTGCAGTGTTCGGTTGCCCCCGCTCATGTAAACGTGCTGCACAAGCTACCACCAGGATCATAGGGCTAGTAGACAGGTCGCGCGCAGCGCTGTATACACAAACATGTTCAAAACTTTCCAAACAGCTTCATACGAGATCAAGGCACGCTGCCCCATTTGTCCTTGCCCAACCGCCCCTTTCCCCCTACCTGCCCGCCGCCGCATCCTTCCCCCAATATTCTGCCCCAGGCCGTCAGGCCCCCTCCCCCCCCCCCCCCTCCCCCTTGTTCCTTCTGCTCCGTCTCATCGTCCTCGTATCTC
>VFQN01000544.1_pt1 | contig 69252 bp, 96 predicted proteins | sample 3512371 | NCBI WGS metagenome assembly VFQN01 (sample SAMN10412370, study PRJNA504923) | tailings metagenome | isolation source: Replicate 2 from Balatoc abandoned mine | place: Philippines: Itogon, Benguet | collected 2017-08-28 | reverse complement strand
CTCCCGAGTGGGACGGGGCTGGGCCCTGGAAGGGGACCAAAACTGTAAATCCATACACATCATGGGCGGTGGCTTAAGGATGAGGCGACGGGGACCTGGGTTGCTTGGGCGGTGAGCCAGGGGAGCAGCAGCAGGGCACCTGCGGCGCGGTTTGGTATCAGCTGTGGCGGTGGTAGCCAGGCAGGCAGGCATGCCACGGCTGCCGTCAGGCTGGTGCATGGCACTGCACTCATACGTGTGTTGGAAAATCGGCCTGGGTACACGACAAGGCAAATTTTTTGGCGCTGGTATGTGGTCCCTGCGTACCGGCAGCTCGCCGCCTGACCGCCCAAAGCGTCTCACCGCTCACGGACGCCATGCACGGACGACGCTTAGCGGTCTCCCTCGCTCAGGGTTGCGTACGCCCTGGCTGTGGTTGCTGCTCCCCTCAGGCCAAGCAGTTCCAGGCGCAGGAGCAGATGACGTCCGCCGCCGCGGAGCAGATGGTGGGCGAGCTGATGGCTCAGAACCAGGCGGTGGTGGACGAGATGGCGCGGCTGCAGGACGAGCGGGACGGGCTGCAGGTGGGTCAGGGCGGGTGTGTGCGTTGAGCATGTCCTTAATATTGGAATTCAGGCAGTGGCCTTTGAGCGTCAAGGAGCGAGCGGCTTTGCCGTAGACCGATCCGGCTAAACCGTGACGGTATCCTTTCTTAGTCGGAAGCGCTCCACGAGAAGTCACTAGCGGGCGAGCGAGAGGCGGGGAGGGAGGGGACACGGTAACGGAGCACTGCGCTTTTCAACCTGGCGTGGCGGCCCTCGGGTAACACGAGGAGGGACAAGGGCTGAGATGGGGCATGTTGACAAGGTCGGCTTTGAGCGTCGTGGCCGGGGAGGGGACAGCGTCGGAAGCCAGCGTGGATACTGGCCTGTAGCCCTGAGCAAACAAACCTGAGGAAACTGTCGCAGGGCTGCCCGTAAGAAGATATACCGGCTACTTCCTGCTGTCGTGGCTTCGGTTTTCCAGAGGCAACCTTAGGCAAGGAGCAGTGATGTACAAACGACTACTGACCTTTGTATTTCCGCTCTGCTTTCCTCACTGGCACCTGCTGTGACCAGGGTGAGCTGGATGCGGTGCGCTCCGCTCTGTCGTCTGCGGAGACGGAGGTTGCGGCGCACGCGGAGGCGTACGGCAGGCTGGCGGACGAGAAGGAGGAGCTGGTCCGCAGGGGGGATGAGTTGGAGCAGGTAGGGGTTGGTGAGGTGGTGGGGTGGTGGGAAGTGGCTTAGCAAGGGCTGCAAAGCAAGGTAAGGCTGTGCAAGGCTCTGTGGATGGGGATGTTGCGTGGCGGCTGTGGACCTGGGAATTAGCTGGAACAGAAGGAGTGCGTCTGGTGAAGGCTATGGCAGGATAGTAGCAGGGAGGAAGGGCCGGTTAAGCAAGTGCTAGGCCAACCGAGGATGGGAAAGGTAGTGGCGTACCGCTGCGGTTCCCAATAATCCCGTGAGATGCCCTGCGTTGCTACGGTACTCCCTCCGTGGTGCTTGCGCGGCTGGTACTGCGCAGACTATCGCCCAGCTGAGAGATGAGATGGAGGCCCTGCGGCGGCAGCTGCTGGAGGGCGGCGACGCGGCGGAGGCGGCACGTGGCGAGGCGGAGGCGCAGCTGCGGCGGCAGCGGGCGGCGCTAGAGGCAGAGGCGCAGCTGCGGAGGCAGGCCGAGTTCGCGGATGTCAACGCACAGGTGGGAGGGCTGGGATGCGAAGGGAAGTGCGCCGGGCAAGTTACATCATGCTATGTACACACTATACCTTTACAGCAGGCTGCGTCTGTCTGGCTCATGTACAGGCACAGTGCGTGCCGTTCCGTGTGCAGTTGTTGGCCATGAACCCATACCGGTTGCTCTCCCTGCCCTGCGCCAGGTGGCGGCCTTACGCAAGGAGCTGCAGGCGGCGCACGACACCCTGGCCTCCCTCAACCAGACCGAGAGCCTGGGCCCCGGCTGGCGCGTGCTGGAGCACGGCCTGCCACCCGGCACCCTGCCGCCGCCCGGGCACAGCCACGGCTCTGACGCCACCGCCGCTGCCGCTACGCAGCGGCATGACAGCAACAATGGAGCTGCGGCGGAGTCGCTTCCGCGCGCCCCAGGGCCCGTCGCAGCGGACGCAGCAAGCGTTCGGTCCGTCCACTCGGCGAGGGCAGGGGCAGGGACAGGAGCAGTGGGGACAGGGGCAGCAGGAGGGCAGCCGGTGCCGCCCGAGGGCGGCTCGCGGGGCCCCGGCAGCGGCGGCCTGTCGCGTCGGGCGTCTCGGACCGGATCCATGGCTGGCTCCATGGCTGGGGAGCTGGTACACATGTCCGGGCACCATCATGTGTCCGGGGACATACCCGGCACGCTATCAAGGGCTGGCGGCGCGCCGCCAGATGAGGGCAGGGCGAACATCCCGGACCCCAACTACACGCCCGGTCAGCCGGGCTCGCGCCCCGCTTCCCGGGCCGCCAGCGTCGCTGCATCGGCTGCTGCAATGGAGGGTGCTGGGGATAGCCTCCGCGGCTCCCGGGCAGCAAGCGTGGCAGGCGGCTCCGCCGCTGTGCTCGCGGCCGCCGTCGCCGCACGCCTGGAGGCGCAGCAGAGCCCCCACGCGTCGGCACGTGGCACGCCACGTGCCTCAGAGGCGAGCGGCGCGGCCGGGCCTCGGTCGACCCATGGGTCAGCGGCAGCCGCTCCAGGGGGTGACGTCAACGCTGACCTGGCCCTAGGCGTTGACCGAGCGCCTGACGGGCACCGGCACGGACACGTGCCGGGTAGCGTGGTTGGGGATGGTCTAGGTGGGGATGGGGACGGCACGCCGCGTTCGGTACGTTCGCAGGGCAACATGCCCCCGGGGTCTCCCCTGCCTCCCGCGAGCAGGGGGTCGGTGAGGTCGGCGAGGACGGGCAAGGGGCCTGTGCCGCAGGAGGAGGAGGTTGAGAGGGGCCGGGGGGATGGGGTTTCTGACACGGCATCGGCTGGGGGGCAGGGTACAGTGGGCAACAGGGCTCCGCCGGTGGTGGGCCAGCCACCGCCATCGGAACGGCCAAGGCAGGCGGCGAAGGCGGGGGCGGAGGCGGGGGCGGGGGTGGGGCCAGCGGCGAAGGGGCTACCGACCCCGCAGCCGGCCCCCGCCCAGTCGTCTCGTGCAAATGTCATGGAGCTGCTGCTGCACGGTAGGGTGCGGGACGGCGTTGGCGTGTAGGCCGCGATGGGATCTGTGTTGGCATGCAGAGGGTCTGGACGGCACGTGCTCACTGCACAGTTGGCGGTCTTTGGCGCTCAAACCTGCTCTACAACGACCCTGCCAAAGGCGATACAATGTACCATAGTCCTGTTGGTCGAACGCACGCACAGACGGCGGTCACGCCTCTGTCCGGTTTAAAGACTTGCTTTCACCGCACGCGCCGTGCACCAACAACATGGAACCCGAATGAGTACCCCCCGCTGAACCCCTTGCAACTTCCGCAGACGCGTCCCTGCGCCCCGGGGTGCTGGGCATTCCCGCCGCGGACTTCTGGCCCGCCCTGCGCCTGGTGTGCCCCGCACTGCGGCAGGGCCCCACGGGCCCCGGCACGGGCCTGGTGCATGCCGCCCTGGGCACGCCCGGCAGCACGCACCTGGAGCTCCGCACCGCGCACCGTGTGCACTACCCCACGGACCAACACCTGCTGGCGGCCCTGGCAGGCGACGCAGTGCGGGTGCAGCTGCAGAATCTCAAGACGGCCGTGGTAGGCGGGTTCAGCTGCCCGAGGCTGGTGGCAGCAGCAGCAGCTGGGACGGGGGCAGGTGCAGGGGAGGGGGTTGGTCCGGCGGTGGTGGCGGACGGCACGGTGGAGCGAGTGCTGGTGGTGGCGGCGTGGGACGAGCACGACTGCGCCTCCCTGGAGATGTACTCCATGGACGAGGAAGGTGGGTGCGGGGTACTAGGAGTGCATGCCATGGCATACGGCGCGTAGAGAAGGGCAGTATGTATGATCTAATTCTTAGATGCTGGGTCATTAGCGTGGTTGCTGGGTTTGCATGTGCAAGCGCAACGTTCCTGCGGCGCTCTACGGCTGGCAGATCTGTACGGGACTGCGGTGACAGCCCGTCCCTGCGCCCCGTGTGCGCATTTGCCAACTACACGTTATGGGATGATGGCCATGGTAGTAACACTCTGAAACCCATGATGCGTAGGCGTCCCCACGCGGCACTTCCAGACGCTTACCGCCCCGTGGAAGGCCCAGCTCCCGGACGGCACCCAGCCGCCAGGGGCCCACGAGTTCTGCATCAACACCAACACGCTGCACAGGCTGCAGGTGCGCTTGGTGCAGACTCCCTGCAGCACAACATCTTGCTATCAACATCCTCGCCTCATGTGCAAACAGGCCCAAAATACCGGTACGTCTGGTTGCCCTTGCCAGCAAGTCCTCACACACTTGGAGCTTGCTTGGCCTGGCCGCTTGGCAGCACGCCTGAGCTGCCCCTCTGAGGCGGGCCTCGTCGACTTCCCGAATGGTGGACTGCTCGATTGGCGTAACTCCCTTACCCCTGCCGTTCCCGCGTCACGCAGGCCGACGCTGCCCGTGCGTGTGGGCTGTTCGACACCGCCGCACGCGTGTTCATCGGCCGTGGGGACGGGGCCACGTACCAGGTTGGGAAGCTGGCACACTAGGATGTGGCATAGTGGGCTCTCGCTTTTGTACAGTCCATCTGCTCATCATCAGCCAACACCGCGCTGCGCGGGCGCCTTCCGCTATGACGAGGCGAGTGGGGTGCCTTTCCACTTGCACCTTGCAGACTGGGCTCCGCTGGTTGACCGTTATGACCACCGTTATGATTGACCCACACCGTCTTGCCTCAATGCACACTGAAGCGCCCGGGTCCTTCACCCGCACGCTACCAGGTGTGGCGGCTGGCGGACGCCGACGCGCGGCGCAAGGCCACCTTCCGGGCCCTCAACAGGGTGAGCTCACGCACGCCTCGTGGCAGTCATCCCACTTGTGCCATATACTCCGCGACGCATTGATGCCCGTCAGGCCCTGCGTGCCAATGTGTCCCATGTACATCTGTGCACGCGGAAAAGAAAGTCGCCTGCTGTCCGTGAGTCAACACAATACTGAGTTTTGAGGCTTGCACGTGAAAGGCCTACCACCCTTACGACCCAGCCCTTACCACGCCGTACACGTTTTCCACCACCCCCTCTACCATCCACCACACCCCAGGTGATCGTCCACCCCGTCGACGACCCATGGGCCGCAGCCGCACCCCTGGCCTCCACCGCCCTGCCCCTCACCGCCGCCCTCACCGCCCCCTCCGTGGCCCGACTGGAGCTGGCCAACCTGCGCCGCCTGCTGGCCGCGCAGCCCACCCTGTCGCTGTACGACGCGAGCGAGCACATTGGCACCAAGGACCTGGCGTGCCGTACGGGTGCGGCAGCTGGCGAGAAGCTGCTGTGCGTGGCCCGCGTCACGCCGCGGCTGCTTCGCGAGCCGGAGGTCTCGGAGCAGCTCCTAGGGGCGCTACAGCCGTCGCTGCAGGTGCGCCCTGCCCCTAACCCTGCACCCTTCATCACGCCACCACACCTCCTTGCATGCGGCCCGCCCGCACCCCTATTCCTCTGCGCTTCTTGCAACCCCAGCACGTCTTCTACGCCCAAAAGAAGCAACACTGCACGTCAACCCTTCCACTGCCCTCTTCGCTTGCCCGCCGCGTACGGGCACCTCAAAAGGGATCTCTGGCCCTTGCCCTGCGTAACAGGCTGGCTCGGGCGCCCCCGCGTTGCCTCCCCTGCACTGGCTGAGTGTGTTGGGCGCCGAGGAGCTGCAGCTGGGGCGGCTGCTGGGGGAGCTGCGGGAGGGTGCGACGGCGGCGTGCGGCGGCGTCATGGGGCTGCCGGCGCTGGACGGGGACAGCGGGGCGCGGCTGCGGGCGCTGGCGGGGCAGGCGGCAGGTGGGTGGGGACGGACGCTGTGCTGGGCCCGGTGTGGAATGCGATGGCAGCTTTTGCCTTTGTCCTTGGGATGCATCCTTGTAGGCACTGTGCGCATGTCCGGCGGCGGTGGGACAATTGCTGTAATGACGCGCGGACGCGTGCATTGCTCCGAGGTGCAGCAATAAGCGTGACATTGGTTACGCATGAGTATCACATGACTCCGCGCAGATTCCATCCGCCACCGCGAGCGGCAGCTGCTGGACGGTCTTGCCAGCTGCCAGGCGGCGGTGGACGCGGCTTGTGCCGCCAGCCCGCACGAGGCGCAGCTGGCGCGGGCGCGCATGGCCAGCGTTAGGGCCACCGTGGCCAGGTAGGAGCGTGGTGTGGGGCTGCGGGGTAGATGGAAAATGCGGGGACAGGATACCGCAACACGTAGAGCCGGAGCGGAGCGGGGCAGCAGGTGGAAGGCGAGCGTGCAGGCGACAAGGAGCCGGTCAGGGCCGGATGCCGTCTGGGATGGAAATGCAGGGCAACATTTGGCCAGGGTACCGGTATACGAGAAATGTGGTACTCTGTGAAAACGACTAAAAAAGGCGTCAACAGTATACAAGGACCGGTGTTGACGTTGGCGGCATGGGTACACTACTTGACGCGGCATCTGACCACCCCGCTGCAGGCTGCTGGCGGAAACGGTGGTGTTCTTCCGCCAGCGCGTGGAGCTGTACCGCCTGGGCGCCGCGGCGTGGCACTTCATAACCCACACCTGCTCGGGGCCGGACGACCCGGTGGCGCGGCTGCCATCCACCACCACCCCGCCGCAGGCCCAGGCGCTGGCAGCGGCGCTGCACGACCTGGCGGCAGCCTTGCACGGCGTCACGCCGCCGGGCGCCTCCGCTGTTGCGCTGCTCGCCGCCGGCGGCACGTACGGCAGGCCGCTGCCGCTGCCGTCACCGACCGCGGCGGCAGCGGATGCGTCTGGCGGCGCGGCGGAGGCGCTGAGCCCGGTGTCGGAGGCGGCTAGGGAGCTGGAGACGGCGTTGCGGGCGGCGGTGGACGCGGCGGCTGCGGCAGCGAGCGACGAGGGGGAGCAGCTCCGGCGCAGGGTGGCGGAGCCGGGGGCGGACGACGTGGCGCTGACGGAGGCGGCGCAGGTGCGGCTGGCGGCGGTGGCGGCGCCGGTGACGGCGGCGCTGGTGCAGGGTCTGGCGGGGTTGTGTGGCGCGGCGGTGGCGTGCAGCCTGGCGGAAGCGGACGGCGCGGGAGCGGTGCGGGACCAGCTGGCTGCGGCGGCGGCCGGCGCGGCGGCGCTGGGAGGGGTGGTGGTGACGGTGCCGGGGGCGGTGCAGCTGCAGCAGCTCATGCAGCAGCTAACGGCGCAGGTGGCGGCCACCGCCAAGGGCGCAGCAGCAGCAGGTGGCTCCGGAGCAGGGAACCGCGGTACGGCAGCGCAGCTGAACGCTGCGCTGCAGTCGCTTCAGTTCCTGCTGGGGGTGGTGACGCGTGCAGCGCCGCCACACGTGTCGGGCAGCCCGCAGTCGCTGGCGGCGTGGCTCAAGGCCTCCACGCGGCTGCGTGTGCAGCTGAGCGTGCTTGCCACCGGTTGGTCGGTGGGGGCGGTGGCGGCGGCGGGGCACGCGCTGCTGCTGGGGGGCCAGCGGCATGCGGCGGTGGTGCTGGCGCTGGAGGTGCTGGGCAGGTGCGTGGGCCCTGGTTTCTTGCCTTCGTTGCCCTCTTGCCCTGGTTGCTCGTTGGGCATAAGAACACATGATGGGATTCTGAAGTCAAAGAGCAATCCAGGGCTTTTCACTGCTCCTGCCACTCCAACTTCATAAGTGTAGTCGAAGTTCGAACGTCGGTTTGGCCCATTCTGCAAGCGTCCTGCCACCCCTCTTTCAGCAATTATCTCTACACATGCACGCACGGTATGGGACCGACTTGCTGTGAGCTGAATTGGATGAGCACCTGGTCCCGGCCGCAGGGAGCTGGACCGCGTGCTGGACGCCACCAAGGCCGCCCTGGACGCCGTCCGCGCCAACCGCTCCTACGACGATGCCGTACTGTCCGCCTGCATGCCCGCCGTGGCCACGGCGCTCACCTCGCACGCCGCCGCCGCCACCACCGCCTGCTTCTGGCTGGCGGCGCAGCTGCTCATCACACCCCTCGTCATAGGCACGCTGCCGCCGCCTTCAGCATCAAGGCCCGCAGCTCAGCATCCTTTCCCCGGGCCTGCTTCAGCAGCACAGCAGCCGCTGCCACACCCCAACGGCAATGACGTTGGCAATCCCGGATCTGCAGTTACTCAAGAGGCTGGTCCCGGAGCTGCCGCCGTACACCCGGGTGTTGGGCTGTGCTACAGCGCCTCGCTGCACGCCACCAGCAGCGCGACGTACACGGTCATGACCCTGGGAACCGTGGGGGGAACGCCCACCGCCGCCACCACCGGCAGCCGGCCCGAGGACCCGCTGCTGTCCCCCATGTCGCACCCCATGCTCAGCACATGGCAGCCACACGGCTGCGTGCTGTACCTGGACCTGCAGCGCCTCAACGCCGCCGCCGCCGCCGTTGCGGCAGGTTCGGCGCTGCCCGACGGCGCGCCGCCGCTGGAGACCCCCGCGCTGCCGCTGCTGCCCGCCGCCGCCGAGCACCTCGGCTGGTCGCTGAAACACGCGGACGAGTACTACCAGCAGCACTACGCCGCTACTGCCGCCGTAGGAAAGGCGGCAGCTGGAAGTGGGGTGGCCAGCGGCGGCGGGGCTCTGAGCCAGGCTCCATCGGTGGCGGGCAGCGTCAAGGGAAGCCACCTGGCGGAGGACCCGGGGGCGGCGCTCAGCGAGGCAAAGCTGGCGGCGCGCATGGCGGCGGAGGCGGACATTGTCGTACTAGCGGGTGGGCGGTTGGCGGAGGCTGGGTCTATGGTCAAGTGGCTGACGCAAGGCGGCGCGCTGGTGCTGGCGGCGGCGGATCTGCAGCTACCTGGGAGCATTGGCGGCGGCGGCGTGCAGGGGGCGGCGGACGCAAGGGAGCTTGCGCGGACGCTGGTGGCCCTGCTGGCCACCCACCATGTGCAGCAGGCCGCCGCGAGGGTGCTGGCGTCCGGCCTCAGCGTGCCACCAGCTACCCCTGCCGCTCAGTCAACGTCCGTGCCCCCCAGCGGGGCAGCGACGCCGCGGGCAGGTCCGCCCGGCGCCGCCTCTGGCAGCCGCCGAGCATCCTTCGCAGGCGCTGCGGCAGCGGCGGGGGCGGTGATGTCACTGCCGCCATCAACGCCGCCGCTGCAGCCGCTGGCAGTGCTAACGTACCTGTCTGACGTCAGCGTCGCCAAGCCGGTGCTGGCGGTGTCTGGGGAGCTAACCCACCGCGTGGGCCTGGGGCTGCAGGCGCTGCAGGCGACCTTCGCCTCCGCGCCGCAGCTGCAGCCCCACGCGGACATGCTGGGCCGTCACTGCTCGCGGCTGCTGGCGCAGCAGGCGCTGCTGCTGGAAGGCCTGCTGCTGGCCCCGGAGCTGCTGCGGGCGCGACACCCCGGCACGCAGCTGCAGCCGGGCGGCGCGGTGGCGGCGGCCGTCGCCGCACTGCACGCGGCTGGGGACGGCTTTACCCAGGCGTTACTGCCAACCTTCCCAGGCCAGCGGAGCCTGGCTGGGGGAGCAATGGGGGCAGGGTTGCCGCTCAGCCGGCAGGGCAGCACGGGGCGGCTGCGGCCTGCCCTGCCGGTCATGCCGCCCAAGAGCGGTACGCCTAGGGCATCGCAGGCAGGGCAGGGGCAGGGGCAGGGGCCGTTTGCTGCGGGAGCTGCCATGCCTGTGGGTCAGGCGATGGGTCGGGTGGGGGCTTCTGCGGTGGCTGGAGGGCAGCAGGAGGCCGGGGCGGTGGACACGGCGTACAGTACGGAGAGCGAGGATGAGGAGGTGGGGGTGAGCCGGGTGGCGGTGGCGGGGCCGGGCAGCATGGGGGGGCGGGCGGCGGTGCTGCCTGATGAGCCTGACATGGAGTCGGACGCGGCGTCCATCAGGAGCGCTAGCACGATTGCGTCTAGACGGAGGGCATGAGCGGGCGTGTGAGGGTGCGTGCTGTGAAGGGGGCTTTTATGCTTGTAGGTTTGCGGAGAGCTGGCAAGGTTGGGTAACGGGCCGTGCGGAAAATGCAAGGCCTCTGCAGAGTAACTCTTGTTTGATCTTGCATCGCGTGCTGCGTGCTGTGGTGGACTGAAGGGGTTCGCAAGCATCTCTCGGCAGATGTGTATGCGCGCCTTTGGGTGGTGAGTTTCGGACTTGCTGGCATAGGCACCGTCACACCAGGCGTGCAACCGTGCATTCAGGCCAGCTGAAGCGCTTACACTCGGATAGCAGGACAGGATCGGCAGGGTACGACGGTATGGCAACGCAGGGACGGCTCTGAAGGCTCCCTCGCTGCGGACCGCCCACGATGCAGACACGTGCGACGGAGGCGCCACAGCCAATCCTATCCTGCCGTCACTGCCAGGATGCCAGATGCACGTCACACCGTACGTGGAAGTGCGGCAATTTTCGATAGCTCGCTAGTGGCGGACAGATCACGGTATGAGCCCTTTCAGGCCAATTCCAACGCGCACAATTAGTGCTATCTTGCCGTCCATCGGTTCTCATGCAAATGCATTCGGCTGCAGCAGGCTGCAGCCAGCCTGAGCCAGCAGGCCAGCTGCTTCAGGCCATGCGCTCATGCCAACTTGGAGTGAACGTGCATGTCAGCAAGTCACCGTTTAATGGTCCATGGTCATGCCCGAAGCCACTGTCAGGAAACGTCCTCCCAATCGCCGGCAGGCTGCGCGTGACTATGTTCCGCATCACCACTTGAGCGAAACCCGATACCACCAAGCGGCAAGGCCACCCCCTCTTCCTCAGAGGTTGCCACCCAGGCGATCGGCGCTCGTGCACCTAGCCTCAATGGCGCGGCGCCCTTGCACCCCACGCCTCCCGTCGAGCCAACCGCCACTGCTCTCCAACACCTACCTATGTACCACCACCCTCAGCCGTTCCATCGCAGCCAACATCCTAACACCGTCTATTCCACCAGGGGTAATACCCACAAACCGCCGCTATGCCCTGTGCCCTTGCGCCCACCCCCTTGTACACCCCAGCCCAGACCCCTCATCCGTGCTCAGCCACCTGCTGCTGCGCAGCTGCTCCGCCTCCGATGCACACCGTGGGGTTGAAGACGGCGCCTCACACCTCCACCTCACGCCTCCACCGCGTGCCGCGTGCCGGTGGTGGTCCCCGCCTTGGCCGTGGCCTTGCCCACCTGCTCGTACAGGTAGGTCTCGAAGTCCATGGGCACGATCTGGAAGCGCACCGCCTCGGGGTTGAACTCAGGCGTCTCGATGAAGTTGAGGAACAGCGACGAGATGCGCTTGCGCAGGCCCTCCAGCACCTGGAGGAGGGAGGGGAAGGGGAAGCGAGGGGGTGGGGTGTCGGTGTTGAGGCTTCGAGGGAAGAGGCTTAAGGGGCATATACAAAGCTTACAAGCTCAGGGTGGGGGATACAGGACAGGAAAGCTGCCAGAACGCATGCACCCTGTCCCCTTGCGTTGCCGTCTTGTGTTGCCTAGTGCCGATGTGGTTCAGGACGTGTCTCTCACCTTGGGGTTGCGCCCGCGGTTGAGCAGGTCGGCCTCGCGGTCAATCAGCTCCACGATCTCGCGCGTGAGGTCGCAGTCAAACTCTTTGACCGTCCACTTGACGTGCAGCAGCACGTCCAACCGCTCGTCAACCGTCAGCAGCGGCAGGTTCAGGCCTGCAAGGTAGGAGCGCGAGCGCCAGTTTTTGTCAGCTACATATCGTAAGCTACGGGATTTGCCCAATACGAAAGCAGTTCGGGGCAGGTAGGAACGAGAGGCACTGGAAGTGGTTTTGACGGTCTGGGCGGGTGCCTGTCCATGGGGGTGGGTGTAGTGCAGTACATGTAGGGGGAGCTGGAGCCCCAGCGGGTGTCCAGCAGTCAGCACGCACCGTTGTACAGCTGCTGCAGCTCCTTTGCGCGCGTGGTGAAGGGCGTGTGCACGTCCACCTTGCCGCCGTTGCGCAGCGCGAACTTCTTGGGCTTGGACATCTCGTTGAGGGTGTGCTGGATGCGCGCCTCCTTGTTTTCCTGGTTGGCGTTGATCTTGAGCCGGTCGATCGTCTGAGGCGGGTGAGGAGCGGGGGCACACACGTTGGAGCTTAGAGCCAGTGACAAGAGGCAGGAAGTTTGCAAAGGAATTCGCGCAGCTTGCATCAAAGCCGGTAGCCAAGGGGTAGCATGCAAAGGCATTAAGTTAGATCCGTGGCACCGAGGACTGACTAGTCCGCATGCCGTTACGCTGCGGGGTCAACATTGCTCCACGCGGTGATCGGCCACCGCCATTACTTCCACGCCTCATTAGGCATTCCTCCCAAACCGCACCGTCCCTCGGTCGGCTCCTTCCCCAAACCCAGACCCCACACCCACACCCCGCACCTGCAGCAGCTTTGTCTCCTTGTGCAGCAGCTGCTGCAGCACCTGCTGCTCCTGCTCCTTGGGCAGCCCCGCCTCCTTGATCCGCCGCGTCTCCTGCAGCCGCCACGCCTCCAGCTCGTTGTACAGCACCTCAAAGTCCGCCGCCGTACGCGGGTGCATGCGCCGCTGGATCTCCTTCCTCCTGTGCTCCTCCGCCTCCCGCTGCGCCGCCAGCTCCTGCTCCCTCAGGAACGCCTCCCGCTCCCGCTTCTTAGCCCGCAGGTACGACGCCCGCTTGCGTCCCAGCCACCCCCGCACCCACCGCTGGATGCACCGCGTCGCCCCCATTACGATCGCCTCCCGCTCGTCCGCCGTCTGGTACCGCCCGGGCGTTACGACCTTGTCGTACGTCGTATCAAGCAGTACGCCCGGCCGCTCCATCTGGGTCGCCTGCTCGCGCACGGTCTGCTGGCTGTGCTTCTTCTGCTTGACGGTCTGCGTCTCGCGGGACAGCTTGCGGTCCGCCTCGCTGTACTTGGGCGCGCGGGGGGTCTGCGTGCCCGCGTGGTGGTACACTGCGCCGGTGCGTTTGTTGCGGTAGCCCCCCAGGTACGGCTTGCGGTCCTGCTGCGTGAAGTCCAGCAGCACGCGCAGCATGCGGTGCGGCAGGCCGGGGCCCACGTCCACCTCCACGTCGATGGCCTGGGGGCGGGGAAAGGGAGCATTGAGGGAGCATTGAGGAAAGGAAAGGATAGGGGGTGTGGGTGTACGGATATGCAGGCAGATTACAGGGCAGGCATAAACAGAAGCAGGGGACAGACGGTAGGCAGGATGAGAGGCAGGGCGGTAGCGGCTTGGGTTGTGGAGACCGGATTGTGGGTGGGTGCAGCGGGCGCCGTGGTGGCTGTGCTGCTATTTAACATCGGCGGCGTTGCACTTCGCACGCTCGTGGGCACTACGCTGATCTGGTGCAGCAAGGCTGGCCGTGCGGGCAACGGCTAAGCCCCACAGCAGTGCACCACGGGCGAAGGGCCCCACAGCCCCTTACATGGCGCACTTTGCCTCCCTCGTGCACCGCGGCACGGCTGCTCCCTGTACGTTCCGGCCTTCCCACAAGGGACTGCACGTCTCTTATGCACGGCTTGCCTGAAGGGAGACAGCCGGTACAAACCACCCAGTACCTGGACCGTCCATTTCATCCACAGCTGTCCGCTGATGGCGTACCCACCGCCCCAGCCCTAGCTCTTACCGCCCAAACACGCCATCCCACCCTCTTCCACCCAGCCCCCCTCCCCCGCGCCCACCTTTAGCCCTGTGGCGATGTACCGCTCTATCATGGCCGGCTGCTCGCCCAGCGAGTGCTCCTCGGGGATGGTGAACGGCACGCCCTCCAGCCCCCCGCGCCCCATCCCCCCGTCCATGTAACCCCCGGCGCTGCTGCTGCTCCCAGGCCGCGCCCCGCCCTGCGACGTCCCCGGCCGTGCATACTCCCCTCCAAAGCCCCCGCCTGCAACCGCTTCTGCCGCATACGGGTCGCCCTCCGTTTGCAAGCCCTCCGCATGATGACCGTTTTGTGACCCAGACGCAGGCCGTGACCCCCGCTGCACAGCCGACCCCGGCCGGGCCGATGTGGGTCGGGCGGAGGTGGGGCGGCCTGACCCAGGCCGTTGCGCCGCGCCCGACCCCGGACGTGAGGTGGACGCGGCAGGCTGGTCGGCGCCCGTGGAGGCTGGCCGCTCCTGGTAGGCGTCTACCCCTGCGTCTGCGGTGTCGGGCCCCGCGCCCTGCTGGTACCCACCCTGGTACCCCTCCTCCGGCTGGTCCTCCTGTGTGTACCCGTCCTGGGTGTAGCTGGGGTCCTGCTGGTCCAGCTGCTCGTAGTCCTGCTGCTCAGCGCGGGATTCCTCCCTTGACCCCCCCTGCTGCTCCGAGTACCCGCCGGCGTCTTCGCCCTCCTCCCCTTCCCCGTCCCCGCCTTCATACGCGTCATCGGGGCCCTGCTCGGCGCCTTGGTCGTCTGCCGGCCCCTGCTCGTCGCCCTGCAGTTGAGCCCACACGGCCGCGTGAGAGGAGTGAGGTGGGCTTCAGGCCGGCAGCTGGCAGGCACGGAGGGTGGGGAGCCGCGTCGAGGAAAGAGGCAGGTGTTTCCTTATAGGGACCTACCTGACCGTTGGCGTATGCATTTGGTTCTGAACTGCCCTCCTGCTCTGTGTAAGACGATATGACGTCGGGTTGCTCGGACTCGTTTACTGTGTTAGAGCCCTCTTCAATCCGCGACGCCCCAGGGTCATGTTCTATTGCATCCAGGTTATGGCTTTGTCGCGACGGTGATTGGCCATTCGAGCCTGGTTCTGCAAAAGGCCGATGTGCAAAGGTGTATATGGCACCGCGAGCACTGATACGGAAAACTTGCACATGTTATACGTATATTGATGTTACCTGCATCGTCTGGATGTGCTGAAGCAAACGACGCCTGACCATCCACGTCGCCCGGCTCAGCCATTTCCGCCCACGCCGCGACGCAAGGTTGTGTCTATACTTAAATCAATATCTTCATAAGGACATCGTTACGCTTGATTGAATCTTGAGTCTGGCTATCCTTCCTTTCTGCATTCTAAGCGAGGGTACTGTGCCGTACGGCGCGGAGCGCAGGGCGGGGGCACGATGGGCTCTAGAGTCTCATCTCGGTCTCCCTTGTGCGCAAGCCTTGTAACTATGTGCAGCGTTCCCTGATGACTGAGATGACAGTGTCTGCAACTGCACGTCATCCAAGGGCGCGATGGGCAATCGATGCTGGGCATTGATCTCCACGTGACGGTCCCGTTTCCTCCGACACCTCGACACCTGTGAAGGCTGAAGGCCATGCCTGCGAAAGCTCCTCCATCTTTCTTTGTGTGCTCGTCGTAAAACCGTGCTACGGGCCACAGCATCTTGGCAGTCTTCCTTGAATTGGCACAAAGGCATCTAGTGCATCCTCATGTGCTCTTACCCTGCCACAGCCGGATCTCTTCACATCTGCTACTTGCCCCTGCTCAGCGCAGTGCACCCCGTCGGTGAGACTCCAAATGGTGCCAGTATGCAAGGTCGCCCTTGGATAAAGCACGCCGTCAAATCGCTCGCACGTGCCAGTAGCAGACACATAACCACCATGGTTCCAGACGCTGCCACCCAGCATTCCCTGTCTCAGTCCCCTTTCCCCTGTTCGTGAGTTTACTGGTAGCAGGTACGGTAGTGCGACAAGTTCTTCAGAGCCTTGGGTAGAGTAGGTCGCGGTGGTTGGTGGAGCGTTAATATCCGCCCACATGTGCTTGCCAAGCACGAATTCCTAGCCCCTGTAACCTTCTCACGAAAAAAAAGCATCCCAAAATGACGTGCGCTGAACGCGTGCCACATGTTCCATCTGGTTTTGAAGCGTTCCCATACCCTCAGCACGAAGCTGAAGGTACGCATGAAGTCAGAGTTCAAAGAGTTCATGTGCGCCAGCCCATGAAGCAAAATGAGCTCAGGGCAGGCAGCACAAGAAGGTTCAGCATGGCAACAGGCCATGCTCTCCCGTTCAGTAAGCACCACACAGTACCGGTATCTGACCTAAACATGCATCACTGTGCCAAACAGCTATCCGGCCAACAAAAAAAGTATCCGCCCTTTGCGGATTAAATGCAGTGCACCACGAAATCCCCTTCAGAACAAATGCACGGGGTTGTGGTGTATCATACAAATGCAGCAGCATTACAGCTAGTAAGCTACTGGCACAGGGTGCCGTAACTCGTAATAATCCCGCCCAATGCGCACCCGCGTTGCATCTGCACTTCCTCCAGTCCCTCTAGTTCAGCAATACCTAGCTACCGACGCCGCCGCTCCACACCTTCTCCTCACACGCAGTCGCCCCCGTGCAGGGGGCTCGCCTCCAGCAGCCGGTCATCCAGCCCCGTCCCAGCCGCCCCTGCATCGGGCCCTCCTGTCACACCCTCAGCACCGAGGACCCCGATGGCAGACTCAACGCCAGTCCGGCCCCCGCCCATTCGCCCCTCCGCTCCCAAATTACTCCCTGCAACCCAGCCGACTCCCGACGGACGCCAACACGAGCCCCCTAAACCCGCCGCCCGGCCAGCAGCCCCAGCTGACGTCTCAGGACCGTGCGCTGGCGCCGCTGCTGTGCATGCAGCTGCCGCTCCTGAGTTGTCAAGCCCAAGCCCCAGCGCGCACTGCTGCTGCTGCTGTTGGGCGCCGGACAGCTGCACCTGCCTCTTGTTCGCCCGACTTGGAAACGCAGCAGCGTACAGCGCCTCCGCCGCCGCCACGTTGCCCGCCTCCGCCCCCGCATGCCCCGCCTCCGTGCCCAAGCCCAAGCTCTCCGCGACATCCAAGCCCAGAACGGCGTGCAGCTGCCTCCGCTTCCGCTGCTGCTGCGGCCCCAGCGACGCCTGCCCGCCCTCGGCCCCACCTGCTGACACCGGGAATCGCGTGGGCGGCGGCGGGGTGTGCACCCGCACAACGGGCCCTTGCGGCGAGCCGCTGCTGCCGCCAACCACCGCTGCCGCAAGCAGCGACGCCGCGGGCATTGGCGCCAGCGCAGCACTTAGCTGCCCCTGCCCCTGCACTTGGGCTTGCCCCTGTACGCCAACAGCAGCAGCAGGGGCAGGGGCGGCAGCAGCAGCAGCAGGCGCCGAAGGCGGCGCCGGCTCCCTGCCGTGCAGCAGCACCAGCAGCACCGTGACGTTGTCGTAGGCGGTGCGCTCCGCCACGCACGACTCGATGGCCAGCTGCGCCGCGATGGCGTCGGGGGGCACGCCGGCGGCCAGCTGCTCCACCACCAGGTCGTGCACCTGCGGAGACAGGAAACCAGCAGCAAAAAGGAGCATGCAAGGAGTTGGTGCGTTGGGTACAAGGGACCAGAGCACCAGAAGTGCGCCCTCGAGGCCGCTTGCGACGCGTTTCAGGGCCTCGTGATCAACCCAAGCCACCAATGTGTGCACGCCCGCTAGTGTAACGGTCCTGTAAAATAGATGAGGCCGCGCGTTGTTGCAGCTGCGACCCGATGATACATTGCTGGCGTCCTGGCGCACCTGTTTGTTGTCCAGCACGTTCCAGAGGCCGTCGCTGGCCAGCAGTAGGTAGGTCGGGGCGGGGTTGTGGGCGGGGGAGATGCCAGGGGAGGTACCGGGGGCAGAGCTGGAAGGAGGTCCACAGTCTGGCGCCGTGAGCCCCGGCCCTAATGGAGCCGTACTCGGAAGCTCGCTTGGTGGCTCCTCCTGCACGCCCGACCCAGCGAAGTCTGCCGGCTGCCCCGGCCAGGCCTGCGCTGCCGGCTGCCCCACGTGCCCTATCCCAGTGCTGAAAGGAGCTGTTGCAGAGCTATTTCTGCTGTTGTAGCTTGTGCTGGTGGTGGGTACGAGCGGCAGGGACATGACGGTGGGCTGCGCGGTGACCGCCTGCAGCTCCCGCGGCAGGCCGTGCGCCTGCTTGAGGTCGGCGTCCCCCAGCGCGCGGCTCATGTCCAGCTCGCCGCACACGCGCCCGCTGGCAGACACCCACAGGCCAGCCTGCAAGGGGGCGAAAGGCAGGGCGTGGAACGGCAACACTGTAACGTTTCAGTGATGATATTAAGCTACGGTGGTGTGTGGTTGACAATGTTCTTGGGCTTGGGCTAGCTGATTGCTAGCTCGTTTGTCACTAACCCCACATGGCAAATGGTAGGCAACGAGACTTCGCACAACGCCATGAATCGTTGGGCACGCTCGTTGGTATAAATTGCCGTCGCGCCGGGTGTCTCGCGAAGCAGCTGCCATTGCGGCTGCCATGCCCGTCGCACCTTGATGACCCGGTCGCGCTCCGCTGCGTCCGAGGCCTTGTGGTCCAGCGTGAGGGGCAGCACGCCGTGCCGCGCGCTGCCCAGGATGCACCTGGGGAAGGACCGATGGGCCGGAGTGCGGGGTGTAAAAGAAGGGTAGCTGCCAGCTGGCGAAAAGCCTGCAACCCTGCAGTGCTTGTGTGCCGGTACAGGTACATGCCCGGTGGCACACAAGCGCTGTCGATAGGCCAAAGCCAAGGGCAGTGCGCTGTCTCTTCAGCAGCAAAGTACACACGCACAAGGCAACTGCTGCAACCCTCCGGCCCTGTCCAAGCCTTGTGGATGAGCCCCAGCCTAGCATCCCGCCAAGACGCACCTGCTGTCCCCCACGCCCGCCACCGTCACCCCGTGCGGCCCCACCAGCGCCACGGTGGCGGTGGAGCCGGCGGCGGGGCCCACGAAGGGACCGCCGGGGCTGCGCCTGCGGTTGCAAGGTCAAAACAACAGCTGAAGCTTGACGCCAGCAGGAGCGATGCCACACCTTGGGGACAAGCCTCGCTCCAACAAACTCCATTTGCATATCACTGGGGCACAGAGCGTTGGCAACACGGAGGCCTCTTGCCCACCTTCCGTACGTCTGCGAGGCCGGCGCAGACCCGGCCGTCCCCGCGCTCCCCGCGTCCTGCATTGCTGCCGCCCCTGTCGCTGCGTCCGCCGCCGTGTTGGACAGCGCCCGCAGCTGCTCCACCCGCTCCTCCTCTCCAAGCTGCCCGTCCAGCTCCAGAAAGGCCTCGTGCAGCGCCCGGGCGGCCGTGGCGGGACTCAGCGGGCGGTGCGGGGGCAGGGGCGGCGACTGAGGGCTCGGCCCAGGAGACGTGGCAGCAGTAGCGAACGTCCCTGCAGCTTGGGACTGCGGGGAGGAGGCGGGGTCTCCAGCACCACGGTTGCTGGCATCGGGGCTGGCATCGCTGGTCATGTGGTTGTTGGTGCTGCTGCAGCGGCGCAGACCGGCGGGGCTGCCGTCTGCCTGCGCCTCCTCCTGCATGTCGTTGTCGCTGGGGGAGTCCTGGGGGCCGCTGGGGCCGGGCGCTGCGGCCGAGGGGCGCAGGCGGGCAGCCGCGGCCAGGAGTTCGCGACCCTGTGGATTGAGGGATGTACGCATTAGGGGAATGCGGCTGCTGTTTGGGCGTGCCAGGTGCCAGAGGCGCGGTGGTCTAGTTGTGAAAGGCGAGGCCGTGTGGACTAAATAAGGGGTGCTGCCGTCACTCGGGCTGGATGCATAGTCCATGGCCTCGCAGGTACCGTAAGCTGTAGCGGGCCAAGGCTAGATAGCATAGCAATCTGGGTCTTAGGCCCTCTCATGCCACACGTGCTGCTGCGGAGGCAGCGGAGCCAAACTGTGCCGGGACCGGTAAGCAGTCACACCCTAAACCTCCCCGGCCCCTGTGCGGTCCGTCACGCACCAGGTTCAGCGCGCCGTACCGCGCCACCTCCGCCCCTCCATGCCCGTCGCACACGGTGAACAGCGCGTGCCCCGGCTGCCCCAGCGGCACCGACACCGCGTACGCGTCCTCCTGCATGACAGAACCAGTACCAGCGGTGGGTGACCAATGCACGCCGGCAACCCCAGCGCTGTGCTCGCTTGTTCAGACGTACGCGTCCTCATGCAGTACAGCGCGAGACGGCTTGCAGGCAGGGTCCGCGTCAGCGAGCCCTGACTGACCAACAGTCACAGTGCTCTTTTGGGTTCAGAACGGAAGAAAGCGACCCAGCGGGTGTCGGTATGACAGTGTAGTGTGTTGGGAACGGCTGGATGTGGGTGTGTGTCCTTGGGTGCGCCGCGAGCGTGGGCGCGCCTCCGCCGCACCAAGGAACGTCCTTTGGCCCTGACCCACATTGCACAACAGCCGCCACCGCCCACACCCCACCTCAGCTCGTCCAACTCACCATGGCCACACGCCACCCGCGGCAGCTGGCGACACCGTACGTGAGCTGCTCGCTCGGGCACTCCTGCCTGTGCACGTGCTGCGAAGCAGGAGGGTCAAGCGGCAGGGCGGTTTGCGTTCAGGTCACGGATTGATGCCTTCAGACACAATACCGTGGCATGACCCGACGCCTTCGGATGGCAAGCGCCTCTGGCAACTACCGGCACCTGTCAGCACTGACACGCACTGTGTCGAGCAGATGTTGCAGCCCTCATTTACTGCCTGGGAGGGCCCATTCCAGGTCGGCGACCACTTACTATGCCCAGAGCTCCTGATAAACTGTGTAGCGCCGAAGCGGCTCGCCGGTGAAGCTTGGTGTCGGGGTCTACGTCACTGCTTGCCGCCGGGCTGCTACCGTCTGGCTGCACAGCCGGCACCGCTCCCGATAATAGCTCGCTCACATCGCTGTTGCTTGTTAGCAGGTCATTGGAACCGCTGATTCCGGCCAGCACTGCCCGCTCCTTTCGTTCCGACTGTGTGTCGTCATCGGGGGAGTCGCAGCTGTCGAGCCCCGAGGCCACAGCTTTGCGATCAGGAGTTTTAGGCCCTCTAACTATGGAGTAGTAGGCAACCCTAAGCAGAGACATCATCTGTGCTGTAGGCACATTGAACTTTGAAGCGGTTGTTCGCGGCCCACAGGCGCTGACGGCCGGTGGAACAGCAGGGATAGCGCAACATACATTCTCGTATGATGCGGCGGTCCAAGGGTCTGTGCTGAATGCAGCGTCTATTGGACCCCCTGGAACCCTTGCGCCCATTTTGCTATCGGAGGGCATCAAGGCGCACTAGTGAGCTCATATATATGATGCGTATACTTGACTTCAGGCGAGTAGGCCGAGCTTTGTGAGCAGCAGAGGTGTTTGTAAGGCTGACTCAATCGTGGCGCGCTAATGCAGGTTCATCCAGGCTGGGCATCTAGGCTACCGAGCATGCCGGGCATCTCCGGCATACATACTACGTGTTAGGGCAGAGGTCTCAGTGCCATTCGGCTAACTTCATGGCGTCTTAGTAAGGCTGAGAAGCGCTGCGTTTTGGGTGAGGTTGAGCGCTTCACAGAAGTCGGGCCCACATGGCCGAGGTAACAAGGGCACTGGTGCCATGAAAATTGCAGCAGATCGCGAAAGGTGGCTGCCCCAGATGCTGCAGGCATACAACGCAGCCGAGTTCCCTTGCGCCAGCTTGCGCCTTGACACCCCACGCCCCACCCCACGCCCACTAAAGCAGCTCTGGGTGGCAGGGGGTACGCGTAAAACGCGGGAAACCGGGGCAGGGGGGATGACGCACCCATGCTTTTGCTGCAATTGTGGCAATTGTGGCAACGAGTCTTGCACCAGGACGGGGGGGCTGTATAGGTATGCTGGCAATCACGCAGCTGCCCTTGCACCTGGATGCACCGGGATGGACAAAGTGGCGATAGCCGCGCCTCCACCGCCGCCATTCCTGCCGCCGCTGCTTGCTAGCGACGGCATCAGCATGCACACGGCCCCGCGCGCGTAGCTGCTGCAGAGCATGCTGCTGAGGCCCGTTGCAGCGGACCTCCACGTGGCTTGCGTGCAAGTCGTGCGGTCATGCAACCCAGCGTCCGGAACAGTTTCATGCTGGTGGACCAGCCCACGTTCGTGCCCATGACAAGGCCTACGCGCGCTCTACATAAGCAGGAGGTTGCGTGCAAGCACCGGCATGCGGGTCATACGCAGGGTGACTGAGCACGTGACCACCTTAAGCACGGCGCCAGCCTCCCCAGCCACACGGTCAAGCGTCAGGCCTGGGCGGCCCATGGCGTGTGTTGACGCACAGCACGTGGCAGCGTGGAGTGAGCATTGCTGTATGTGCCGCTGAAGCAGCAGCAGGAGAGCTCGTCGAGGCAGTGGTGCGTGGCCGCTGGTCCTCATGGAGGTGTAGGGGCTGGAGACGGTGACAGTGACTGCAGCGTCTGTCAGGGACACAGGCTTGCTGCCTGATGGCAACACCACAACGCGAAGTCAGTGCATACAAGGACCATCAGGCCACGCGTAGGCAAGCGCGTAGGACTGCCTGCAGGCTCTCCGCTCTCCCTTGCCAGGGCTGGTTGCCGGTAACACACTCACGCGTATTGTCTGACACGGCGTTAAACGTCTGCTCGTGTTAAAAGAGTACTTTCTACGGTACGCACATCAGTCACGTATGGCGTGCCTAACCGGCAATATATAACAAAGCACCAAGCAGACGGCGGGTCGACCCCAGAAGTATCGGTAACGCTACGGCGTTGCGCACATATATTTTGCAATGCTCCGCCTAGCAGTGCTCTGCCTAGCAGTGCTCCGCCTACAAGTACCACAACGACTGCAACCGGGCGCGTCTTGCTACATCACCCCCAGCTTCCCTCGCTACACAACTGGTCCAAGGCCACAGGACAGGAAAAACGACAACTTGACATCCCGCTCACACTGGCACACACAAGAAACCAGTCTGCAACTTGTGCGGTCTAACCAACCGTACAACTCGGCCGCCTGAGCGGGTATGGAAGGTTCTTCCTAGCGTGCACAACTGTTTCAGTGCTGGCCCCTGACGTGGACAGCAGGCATGCCAGTCATATCCTCTTCTCCGACAAGGCCGTTGTCACAGCACACAAGCAAGCATGGAGATGCTCTCCATTGCGCGCTAGACTCAGGAAGCACGGACCTCCATCCGTTGACACAACACGAGATGTATGCACGCATCAAGGCTGGCAAGCGAATGGGATATCGCACCGTAACACGACATCAGGACAACGTGGTTCAACAGTTCGAGGTTCTTGCCCTCGCTCTGCCCCGCCAACGTCCCTCGCCCAGTCCATTCAACGGGGAAAAATGCAAATACCGAAATGCTTACAAGTCAGGGAATGAAGCAGATGGCGCTGCGCTTCCGAAGGCCCTGCACGACTGTACCCCACCGTTCAACCCACCCCGCACTCGGGCCGCCCGCGGATCCGCTGCATCGCCCCCTGCACTGCCACACCCTACACACCCACCGTGCTTCATCACCGCCCGGGTCACAAGAAATCACTTCGCAGACATCTCCATACTTATTTTGTTCCGCTCTTCGAGCCGCAATTGCGACCACATGCGCACTTCAACCCTCGCACTCCAACGCCTTCCATCAGCCCATTAAGCCTCCACTCATCACGCACTGGGCACTACACTGCCACGTCCGAGGCCTGCTGCTGCACCACCCTGCCGCTCCCCATGCTGCCCTAAAGGCCCACCAGCCCCGTCACCTCCTCCGGCATGTCCCCCTCCCTGGCCCACCCCGGCGCCACCTGGTAGGCGTGCAGCTGCGCCAGCGTGCAGTGCCCGCCCACCGCGTGCAGCTCGATGCCGGGGTCGGCGGCAGGAGAGCCCTCACCGCCCTGGCCGTCGGGGCCGTGGGCAGGTGGTAGTCCCCTGTACAGCCTGGTGGTGAGCGCCTGGCCGCTGTCGGTGAACACCTCCAGGGCGCTGCCGTCCACGAAGAGGCGCAGGCGCAGCGGGGATCCGGGGGGCACGTCCAGAACGCCGCCTGGGGGTAAAGAGAAGTGCAGGGAAAGCAGGGGAGAGGGCTTGGCACTTGCATAACTTTGTACTTGAGCTAGACCTACTTGGTGCACGCAAAACAACACTAAGCGTGTGTGGGTCTTAAGCTCTTCTGCAGGACGTGCTTGCTTCAGCTCGTTGGCGCCCTGCTGTACACCGTACTGGCCCAACGCCCTACCCCGAGCCCAACGTTCCAGCTGCCAGGCAGTCCTTTATCCTAGACCACGTCTCGCCAACCCAGACCACGCCCGGCACCCACCCGCCTCCTCGCGCTTCATGCGTATCCAGTCCTCCACCAGCGGGTTCATGTCGGGGTCCGGGATGAAGTCAGGGTCCCTGGGGGCAGGTGGGGCCACATGGAGTTCATACACTGCGCAACAGACGCAACCCTAATACGTAGTCCCCATCGTTCATCGCGCATCTAGACGGCCTGTCCCCTCGTACCTTACGTACTTCATATCGGCCTTGATGCCCAGTACGTGGCTACTGTTATGTGTTCTCACCAAGTCCTGAGTTTTCTGCACCCGTGCAGCCCACCTGATCACGTCGAAGTCAGTGTTCTCGTCCTCCTCCTGCTCGTCCTCCTCCTGCTCCTCTCCGCCCCACTCGGCAGGGCCGCCGGTACCCTTGCCCTTGCCCTGCCCGGCCTCCCTGTCGGTGGTATCGACGCGGGAAGTGCCGCAGTCGCCGGGCATGCATGACGTGGCGAGCTCATTCACCGGCCCGTCGGTGGTAGGAGCCTCGTGGTCACCGGGGGGCGTGTGGGCAATGGGTCCGTCGCGCGCGTCCGACCGCTGCTCCTGCAGCTGCTGTTGCTGCCGCTGCTGCCGCTGCTGCTCGAGCGCGCACCCGTCGTCCGTCGTGTAGCACTCTGTGTCCGGGGCCAGGGCGGCGGGCCGGCAGCTAGCCTCCACCATGGGGCAGCCCGCGAAGCCTGGGGGAAGGCGGTGCGTGGGCGTGGGCGCAAGCGTGCGCGTTGGCGCAAGGAGCACCGGTCAGGGGTGTAGCTCTGTGCACCACACCTCACAAATAAGCACCCAGCAGATATGCCAGCACCAGCAGAGACACTGACGACACAGGCCTAGCAGCAACCGCTCACCACAGTAGTCTGCGCTGCCGCCGCCCGCCGGCGCCCATTCCGCACCATGTTGCTGCTGCTGCTCCTGCGCCGCGTCCAGCCCAAACTCCAGGCCGAAGGCGTTGATGCTACCGCTGCGGGTGAAGGAGGGCGTGCGGCAGCTGCGCACGGCGCTGGGGCCCGGGCTGGGCGCCCTGGCCATGGCGGCTGCGGTGGCCAGCACCGCCGCTGCCGCCGTAGCCGTGAAGACGGTGCTAGGGGTCACAGGCCGGGATGGCACAGCGGGCTTGGCGTCCTGAACCTGTGGCGGCTTGTGCGGGTGCAGCGACGCCGCGGTGGCGCCGGCAGCTTCCTCCGCCGTGTCCTCCCCTCCCCACTCCGCCCTCCTGCCTCCCCGCATCGCCTCGAACACCACCCACAGCCGCCGTGTGGCCCACTCGTACACCAGGGCGCCGGCGCCGCGGCCGCCGGGGCGCCAGCTGCGGAACAGCACGGCCGTGCGCCGCGCAGTGCCGGGGCTGCAAGGGAACATTCAAAGCGGGTATGAGCCTAGCGATGATCGCGACATGTGCAACTTTGGAGCATACTAGTCATATTGTACGGCGGCAACTCACGCGATAAGGTCAACGTTTCAAGCACGGGCAGCTGTTTGCAAAATCAGAAACACCAAGGTTCCGCAAGGCCTACGCTGTAAAGTTTATGGAGATTGCCCAACCCCCCTGCCCGTCACCCGCAGCCCCACCGTATCTCCAGCTCCACGTCCAGGTGCGCCCCGCCCACACCGTGCAACCGCCACGGGGCGCCCGGAAGCAGCGCCACGCCGCCGCCGCCGCCCTGCCCGCCCCCCGCACCACCAGCACCACCACCCCCTCCCCCCAGGTGGAACGCCACGTCGGTGCGCAGCGCCGTCAGCTCGGGGAGAGGCAGCTGCGGGTGCGCAGGGTGGAATCACGTGTAAGCAGCCTGTCTGGTGCAAGCGGTACGACCGTTGCTGCCCCGTAATAGACGCAACTTTGGCAGTCGAGGCTACGTACGTTGGCAACCAAGTCAAGCTGCTCTCCCAGCTGTAGAGCCTGCTACTTTTGCGCCCACCTGGAACAGCCTGTCGCCCTTGAGGTACAGTGCCCGCGGCAGGCTGGTGCAGCCCGAGTAGGAGAACTTGTTGCACAGGCAGGGCGGCGCGGGCACGTTGCGCAGCTCCTTCATGTAGCCCCACAGGATGTGCCGGCCCTGCGCAGTGCAAGACAGCAGTATGGTGTCATAAATGATGGAGTCCTGAGTACTGCACCAGCACGACCTCTCGAACAGCACCAGCATAGCAGCAGCACCATGAGCCGTGGTACACAGGTAGGCACCGCACGCCCCGCTGATCTGTGGGCCTAATGCGGCGCCCCTACGCGGCACCAGTATCGCACCACGGTTGTGCTAGCAGCATACCGGTATACATCAACAGTGCCACAGGTACAAGGACAGCGCCTGCACCAGCATCGACACTAGGTACTACAACTGCCCACCTGCGGGTCCACGAAGCACGTGGTGGCGTACAGCACGTTGCCCATGTCCAGCTTTCGCGGCCGCCCGCCCGCCTCGGCGCCCTCCATGTCGTACTTGGCCGTCGTGCTGTCGTACTCGCCTATCCAGTAGATCACAGCGTACGTGCAGGCGTCGGGCGCGCAGCAGAAGAACCAGCGGCGGGAGGGCGGCAGCGAGTTCTTGGGGGCGTGGGCATGGGTGGTGGAGGAGTCCACGTCGGCGTGTGCGGGCAGGCACAGGGGAGGCAGCAGGGAGGTGGTTGAGTTGCTGCTGGAGTGGCCGTTGACCGGCGTGGAGTGACCCATGGGTCCCAGGGCAGCGCAAGTCAGCAGCGGCTGCGCCTTGTGGTAGCGCATGGTGACGGGGGCGGGCAGCTGCTCGGTGAGGTCGGTGGGTCTGGGCAGCGGGCAGCGGCTGACGGTGTGGTGCAGGGGCTTGGGCGGTTTACCACCCTTACGGTGCTGCTGCTGCTGCTGCTCCCGCTCGCTGTGGCCGTTGGCCTGCTGTTGCCGCTGCGCTGCGTTGCGTTTTTCCGCCAGGGACACCACTGCGTGCACCATGGCGTGGAGGTCCCGCAGGAGGGAGCGGTCGGGTGAGGAGGGCCGGGATCCGGAGGCGGCGGCGGCGGCGGCCGCGACGGCGGCGGCGGCGGGCATCGTTGCGGTGGCAGTGATGGAGGAGGAGGTCAGCGTCAGGCTGTTGCGACGTGAGGCCCCGCTGCGGGCGACGGCGGCGGCGGCGGCCTGCTCGTGCACCGGCGGCGCGCTGGGGGCGGCAGCGAGGGGCCCGGCGGCGGTGGGGCAGGGGCTGGCGACGGCGGCGGCGGTGCCGGCGGCGGTCTTGAGCTGGATGGTGGCGGTGGCGGGAGCGCTTGCGCAGCCAGATGCGTGCACCGTGGCGATGGCGGTGGTGATGGTGCTGGCGGGGAGGTTGAAGGCGGCGTCCTCATGGCCGGTGCCGTTGGAGACGCTGTCGGCGCCGCCGACGGCGGCGGCGTTCGCGGGCGTGTGGGTGACCGTGATGACAGCGCTGGTTGCTGGTATGGCGGCGGGACCGCCGTTGGCTGCGGCATTGCCGTTGGCTGCCTTGTCCACCGGAGGGCCGACGGTTACGCTGACGTCAATGCTGCCTTGGACCGCCGCCGCTGCCGTTCCCGCTGCAGTAGCCTGAGGCGTAGCGGCGCCGTTGCCATTTGCAGCTGCCGCTGCGTCGGCGCCGTCGGCGGCCGCAGCGGGCGCCGCCGCCGCCGTGGACGCCGCCACCACCTGCAGCAGCGTGTCCACTAGCCCCGACGCCAGCTGCTGCATGCTGCTGGACACAGGCACAGGTGCAGCGGCAGGGGTAGGAGGGCGGTCGCTGCTGGGAGCAGGGCCTGCTGCTAGCCTTTCCGGACCTGCACCGCTGGCCTCCTGCTCCATGTCGTCTTGAGCCCCCTTGCTCTCCTCCTGCTCCTGTGTGTCGGCACCCCCAGACATGTCGAACACCAGCTCAATGTCCCCTGCCGACAGTGTTTCAACGCTGCGCGTGCTGCCGAAGGAGCCGCCCGAGGCCGCACGACTGGCGCCGGACATGCCGGTGGTGCTGCCGTGGTTTCCATCGCCAGTGGCGGCCACGCTGCTGCTGTCGAGGGAGCTGGCGCTCACGCTGATGGGCACAGCGAAACCTGCGACGGAATCAGCTGCGTGTTCGCGCTGGGGGCCATCCGCCACAGTGCCATTAACAGCAGCGACAGCTGCAGCAGTGGTTGCGACCACAGCTCCTGAGGCCGCCCCGTGTGCCACCAGGTCGGAGGTGGGCAGCACGTGGGCGCACAGCGGCAGCGGCTGCAGCTGCACCAGGAAGGGGCACTCCCAGCAGATGCCGGTTCCGGGGTTGGGCCACGAGCACAGGTGGCCAGCGAAGCGCCAGCCTGCGGCGCGCGGAATGCACCAGACGCGCGTGAAGACCGTGGCTTCTGAAAACACAGTAGCAGTGAGCGGCAGACACACACGTACTCAGGAGCCTCAGGGCATCCCATACAGCAACGCATCAGCAAGGGGCACATACACAAGACCCCTGGCTGCGAGGCTTGCTGGTATTGCGTCACGCCAGTGCCTCTGCAGGACCCTGGGTACAGGAGTGTGGGGCTGACGGTGCCACAAACGAGCCCTCCCTCACCCTTGGTGAGCTCTGGGGAGCGGTACACCAGTGCCGTGCCTCCCGCGCCCTTGGCGCCGCTGCCGATGAGCATGGTCCACTCCGTGCCGGTGGCGGGGTCGCCCCGCTCCACGAACCACGGGTCGCGCCACGCCGTCAGCTGGCCGGTGTGCGGCAGCTCCAGCCAGGGGGCGGGCACCTTGTGCCACGTCTCGAGCAGCTCATCATCTGCGTGAAGTCCGGCCGGGGAATAGCACGGGTGCGGTAAGTCTACGAGCAGCTGGCGCCGTGCAGAGTGGATGCTAAAGCCAGCTCCGGTCCACCCACGCCAAAAACCCTGAGCGTTTACCGCTGGAGCAGCGGGCATGCGGTACGTTGGAGTTGCCCCAACCCTCGTCCTCCACCGTCAGATGCCCACCTGGGTCGCACACGGCGCAGCACTGCGTCTCAATATGCTTGAGGCCCATGTCCTTCTCCGCCGGGGGGTGGGGCAGCTGCACCTCGCGGTTGGTGCGCAGACGCGCGGCGGTGTAGAAGCACACAGGCACGCCCGTGCGCGGCTCCACCTGTATCGGCGTGCATGCAAGGTATAGGGGCCGGGTGTCGGATGCGGTATGGTGGTAGGCCAAAAGCGCACAAGCAAGCACCTCTCATCATCCCCACCAGGTAGCTGCAACGAGCGCAACAACGTGGGTGCGTCAGCATCGAATTCAGCCACAACGCCGCACCCGAACCAGCAGTACATCAATCAGCAGTACGGTGTCCCACCCACTCATACGCGTACCTGTATGGACCCCGAGAAGCACCCGTCGGCGTCCGTGCCGCCCGGCGTGGGCACGATGGCGGGCGGCAGGCGCTCCCACCGCGCCATGTCGTACGACACCACGTGGTCCCAGCGCATGCCCCAGTACCACTGGCACGTGTGCGGCCGAGCCTGGAAGAAGCTGCGGGTAGGCGGGGGGAGGTGCGGGAGGCGGCAGGGAAGGGAGGAGTTTTAGGGCGCGGAGGCAAGGCAACCGCTACTCAGGCTGAAGGCTGCAGGCAATATGCAAAGGACTGCCCCGGCCTACTACAAGAATGTTATGCAGCATACTTCATTGCGCTACTCACAGGTGGTAGCGGCCCTTCCAGAAGATGGGCCCGTTGGGGTCGGAGCCCCACCCGCTGGGGGGCATGACGTGGAAAATGGGCTTGGCGGTGTCGGTGGCGGCCACGGCAGCCGCCAGCTGTGCGCCCTCCTCCTTTGCATCCAGGTGCTGCTGGTGGTGGTGGTGGTGTCGCTTCGGCGAAATCTGGCGGAGGAAGGTGCCTGCAGCGACCGACAGAGAGTCAGACTCACAGGCGTTACATCAGCAGCGTGACGACCCTGATGACCAATATGCTCAAGCTGTCGGCAGCATCCCCGGGCAACATGCAGGTGGCTGATGCAACGCAGCGTTTCGCTTTCTGTTCATCAGATGCAAGTCGACTGCTCACCCGGCCTGGAGCTGCCGCGGTCAGTGTCGACGTCGTCGTCAGCGATGCCCAGAGGGGCATTGCGATGAGGATCGAGCTCCACCTCCGTTGGTGTACGCCAAGCGCCCTTGGCGGCAGGAGGCAAGGGAGGACGCCCGTTTGCTGGCGACGCAGCGTGAGGGCCCAACGGCAGCCGACCCTCGGGCGCCATCCTCGCAAGCTATTGTCTCAAAGAAAGCCAGGGTTACAAGATTGTACGCTGTAAGTTGTAGTATTCACAACATCAAATTCGGGTTGTGTGCTTGATAAAAGCGTCGTCCTGCACTTGCGGCTGGGGGTTTGCCCCAAGGCAGTGACATCAGGCCGGCCTCTGCGAGAAGTTCGCTCATGCGGAACTGACTCATGTCTCAAAACAAGGTTGTTGTCAGACCTGGGAACAAATCGGTTATCTGGCTGACACGTGCACTGGATGACCATGGCCGTGGAACTCAAGGCCTTCATGTCGCAAGGTGGCCCGTGGGTCGGCAGTTAGCTAGTTGAGACGCACACCAGCAATGCAACAGAAACAAGGTACGGCAACTGCGCCATGTGTATCTCTGTTTTGTTCCATCTGTCCGCTCATAAGTCGAGCAAGATAGCGCCGTCACACGGTCGGTGCCCGTAACATTTCCATGTTCCCTGCGCGCAGAGCGGACCGTAACATGGAAGCGTAGTGCCTGCAAAACCACTAGTCGAATGCAACTTCAGGTCGTGAGTGTACGGTTGAGCGCGCTTGTCCTAGTCACAGGAATCGAGGGGCATGGTAGGGGCAGTCCCTCGCAGTCCTAGCACCAGCCTGAAGATCCCTGTGCAGTCCTGAGTACCAGCCTGGTTTGCCAATGCAGTGTGGGCACTCTGCAGGGACGTACGCGTGCATTTGCATGTTACCGTACTCTTCTGGTACGACGAAACGTACGGATATATGCAGCATGGTAAAAAGTTTTCGCCCATTAAAGAAGGAAAGCGGTAAAACCTCCCTTCCAACAAGGCCCCCTTACATGAGTGCTGGCGCAGTGGAAGGGTCAAGGAGGCCCCAGGGGCCATCAGGGGACCATCACACCCACCATACCTTCCAGCCATACCGCGGGTCCAGTCCCCGCTGTCGCCAGCATTTGCCACCAGGCTCAGAAGGCCTTCTGACCAGGCTTGCCCGTGGCCGGCACGGCCTGCTTTCTCCTGTCTGCCCGTGCCACACCTGCAAGGCCCCTTTCGTAGAGCATCTTTAGCCTCTCCGCCATGGACAACCTGAAGCACTTCTTGGCTCCTAGTTGCCGTCAGGCCCTGAGGGTTGAACCGATGCAGCTTCCTCTGGCTGCTCGACTTCGGGCCTGTCGATGGTTGGCACAGCTTCGACGTTTCAGCCGCTGGTTACGTATCTGGTCATGTCGTCTTATCCATTTCAAGTGCTCTGTCTCCAACAAATTTACTAAAACACGAGTGGGATCAGTTCGGTACTTTGACATTTCACAGCGACAGACAGGAGTTGCAGTCTTGCAGAACAGCGGCCACTCTACAATAAAGCCTGATAAATAGAACCGGTGACCAGTTTCTTATTGTGAGCAACATGCTGAAAGGATTCCCTCCAGTTAGAAGTATGGTGTAGGCAAGTGGCGCAGCAGCTGTGCGTCCCATGCCTTCCCTGCTTGCCCCAGCTAAAACGTCCCCGCAAACTCCACCCTCGCCGCCGCGCCCCTTGCCCCCCGATGATATAATCCAGAAGCTAGCAGCACTCTTGCCCCCGAACGAGCTGGCATGCGGCCTCCGCCTGGCCTGCCGCCACACCGCGGCCCTCTTCGCACACCACACCACCATCCACCTCTCCCAGCCCGTGCCCCGCCACGCCTTCGCAGCCCGCTGGGGCCTCCGCAGCTCCATGCGCTGCCTGTCGAGGGAGCAGCAGCAGCACCTACTCCTCCTGACAGTCCGCAGCGGCTGCATCGACAACGTCAAGACGCTGCTGTCCCGGAAGGCCTGGTTTGACGAGGCGCACTTCCAGCTCTCAGATGACCACCTGGCAACCGCCATAGACGGCCGCCACACCTCCATGGTGCACTGGATGCTGCGGCGTTGCTGCCCGGCGGGTTACCTGTCCATGGAGGCCGCGGCCCGCAGCGGAAGCATCAGCTTTATCCTGCATCTCCGTCACAGGGGTGTCGGGTGGGGCTGGTGCACCCTGACGGACGCAGCAGCACACGGCCACATGGAGTTGTGCAGGTGGCTGCTGGAGCGCACCACCTGCCCCACCACATTCTGGGCCGGCGCTGCGGCCGCCAGAGGAGGCCACCCGGAGCTAATACACCTGCTGGACCAGCACGGCCTGGTGTGCGCCGAGTCCATGCTGCCGGCGGCCGCGGAGGGCTGCAGCGTGGAGGTGTTGCAGCAGCTGCACCAGGAGGCCCTGGGTGGCAGGTATCCGCCTAGGAACACCTGGGGCGCGACGCCTCAGGAGCGCCTCATGTTCTGCGCCCGAAGGGCTCTGCCTGCTGCGGCCGCCAGCAAGACAGCAGACTGGCGTGACAAGGTGGAATGGCTCCCCGTTTCGCCATGGGTTCGCAACGACAAGATGTGCATTGCCCCAGCGTGCCAAAAACCAGTGAGTGAGTGTAGCCCCTGGACCCTGAGTGTAGCCCCTATGCAGCATGTTGCCGTACTCGCCTCTGACTCAACTCACTGGGGACTTGAACCCCGCGGAGGCCTGGACCTCAGATCGTCGTGCGTGTTTAGAAACACGACGGGCACCAGGCCATGCAATGCAACTTATCTTTTTTGGGTTTTTTTGTTTGCGAGTTGTGCAGCCGTCACGACACGTCACAGCACGCAAGGGCCAGACCGGGGTGCGGTACGTCCCCCCGGCCGCTGCCTGCGTCGCGGCGGCCCGCTGCCCCGACGCCTTGCAGCGGCTGCTGTGGCTGCAGGGCAGGGGCTTCCCCGTGGCGCACAGCCCAGACCATGGTGTGGAGGTGCTGGAGGCGGCGGCCGCCCACCCCGACCCCCAGGTGCTGCGGCTGGTGCTGGGGTCGCACCGGCTGGAGGGGTGCAGTCCCGCTGAGAGGGCGGCGGTGGCGGCTGCGGGCGCGGGCCTCGTGGCTTCCCTGGAGCTGCTGCTGCGGCACGGGTGCCCCATGGGCGTCGCGGCCACGGTGGCGGCGGCGCGCGGGGGCCACCGGGCGGCGGTGGAATGGCTGGTGGGGCGGCTGGGCCGGCGGCGGGCGCTGGGCGGGGCAGTCTTTGGTGCCGCTGTGGAGGCGGGGGATGTGGAGCTGCTGCGGCTGCTGCGGCGCTGGGGCTGCCCGGGCCCGGAGCTGGCGGTGCCGGTGCTGGCGGAGGGGCGCGTGGCGGCGGCGGTGGTGGAGTGGCTGAAGGGCAACGGGTACGGGGAGCTAGTGCGGAAGGTGGGTGGTCTGCGCAATTGTATCTCGTAGCACTGGGGTATCCGGTGCGTAAGCATGCATATTCGTACAAAGCCACGCTTGCGGTAGCCGCAGGGACCCGAGCGCACATTACGTTATGCGTGCAGCTGCCACCCACCACACTCGCTGCGCACCACACCGCCCACCTGTGCTGCTTGTTGTCCTACAAGACGTCTTGTCAAGGCTTTGCGCGTATCCACCATTTGGTTACTGGGCATACGAGGATGAGCTGGCGCAGCTGCGTGTATTGGAGGCTCAGGAGGCGAGCATTTGTGGGCTGCTGGATGGGCTGGAGGACCACCGGCAGTGGTGCGAGCAGCAGTGGAGCAGCAGGCGGTGGCGGGGCAAGCGGCGGGAGGTGCAGCGGCGGCAGCGGCAGGAGCGGAAGGGGGAGCGTACCTCAGTGCGAACCGCCAAGCGGGGCTCGCTCCGGGGCGGTTGGGAGGCTGAGTGGCAGGGGCTGGACGAGGGCTTGGATGCAGGCGTCGGGGAGGACTGAGGCCGATGCCAGGGGGATAACGCGTCGCACAAGGAACGCCCCACGCATAGCCTGGGGCCTTACGGGTTGCCTAGCAGCCGTGTGAGCAGCCATGTTGACAACATGTGCATGGGGACTGGGGTGTGTAATGCTAGCCAGCTGGCGCAAGATAGCAGCATCCACGCGTGGTGGACTGACTCCAAACTGGTGTCATGGCTATTAACTGCACTGCTCAGTTGCTGGCCATGCGACTTGTAACGGCGTTATGAGGGCGTTAGGAACGGCCCTGTCCTGCACTGCATGGGGGCATCAACCCTTGCCCCCTGCTGGTCGTACTCCGATTTCGTGGGCTCTGGCAATCCGGAGGCGTTCGTGGTCTCTCGTCTATCCTGTAACATGTGGCTCATGGGAGCAATGCCGCCAGCTACCGGTGCATGAGGCCGTCTCCCTGGGCAACGATACTGGGGATTTGCGGGGACCGACTTCTACGTTGTGTAGGGTGTCTCCCGGAGGGGATCCCCGTCCCATGGGGCACAGTGGCAGCAAGGCCATGATGCCTGAACCTCCAGCCCTGCCGTCGGAGACCCTGGCGGACAGCTGCATGCCGCTCGCTAGGTGGCACTTGGCATGACTACGGCTTGCGAGGCTGCAGCTCAGAGTGCCCGAAGTCCGTCCGTGCCACTCCCACAGCGCACATCCCACATGTCTTCATTGCCTGGCTGCTTGACCTGGCAGGCCAATGTTAAACAGCTTGCCTGGCTTGTTTGGGGACAGCATCGGCCCCTCTGGGTCACAAGCACTGCGGTATCCCCTTGTCCTGGTCACACCTTGGACAAACTAAGCGAATAGTGTTGGAGTGTAAGATCAATATATTTAAAGACCGTACCGTGACTGGGAGCGCAGGACTGTAACACAAAATGCCAAATCCTGGTGCTGTGCTGCTATCGTTTCCGTGGCCACCACCTCAACACGTGCAACCAGCTGCCCACCACCGACAAGCCACACCGCAAGGATCCTGGGTACCTGCAAAGCAGTCATCAATGCAGGAAAGTGCCATGCCGAAGGCGTAGTCCAAGCCTAGGATTGCGCCGTCCTGCGCCGTTACTAATCAACAAAAGGAAGCAGGGGAGTTCCCTTCACTGTCTGTGACCTTTTCCGCTCTGCACCTCTTTCCTGCTGCGTGAGCCCAGCATGCTGACGTGCATTTCGAGCGCTCAGCACATAGTTTGCGGTGTTGCTGCTGGCGCGGTTGGCGCCGTCCGTGGCCGTTGAAGGTGGCGTTAACGCTGGAGGTCGCAGGTTCAGGCTTACGCGCGCCGACCGCATTAATGGATCACCGATATAGATAGACATATTCAATCCCCTGCAGCTGTGTGGTCTTCACCCCGGGACAGCTGCAGCTGAAAAGCCAGTCGCACTTTACCATCGCCACTTTACGTCGCCACGTAGGCACAGGCGTGTAATTTGGCCTGCCGCTCTGCCCAAAACAACCGACCGCCACGCACAGACACACACGAGCGTACTTTATCTCTTGGGCGGAGATTGCCATCTGCTTTTCTAGGACACCCGTCCGAGGCCTGTGCTCACCCTTGCACCGGCGCGCCACACGCTGCCGCGCCAGCCCGGTCGGGCAATTCCCATAAGCCACTGACTTGGACTGCTACGCTTGCGTCTGCCTGGCTGTCACATATCTCCCTTGTGACGGCCGGGTGTCACTCAGGAAAAGCGCATCGCTTTCAGCAAACCCTGGTCGCTGCCTACGCCAGCCTCTTCTCTGTTGTGGAGCATCAGTGTTTGTTACGTCTGAAATCGGCAAACCTACTTTGGCGGAGTGCTGCTTTCGCTGGCGCGTCAAAGTCCTGGTAACGGAACGCCGCCGACTGTGCTTCACTTGCGGACTACCATATGATTGAAAAGCGGGTGAGGAAGACGCCATTTTATCAGACCGCTGCTAGTCTCGAGATGGGTTGGTCCACCACACGGTCGTCAACATGGCTCAGAATGGGCTCAGACACGCGCCGCTCCATGGACCAGTCACGCTTTGCGGCAGTAATGTGCTCAATTTCCAGCAGCCAAGCGCTTGGTCATTGGGCTGCTAACCCGCTCCCCCCTAACACCCTGAGCGGCTTCCCGCATGTGCCAGTCTTAGCTCGCTCCCGATCCACATTCTGCCCCCGCAGGAAATCAGCGGCTTCTTCCTCTCGTCAGAGAAATTCACGCAGCACTGTATCTCTCTCGCCAGTCCGCTATGCACCACCACGCACCTGCGCCTATTTCATAATGAGGCGTGCCACACGGAAGGCGTTGTGCGCGCCCTCGCCTCCAACACCTCCGTGACGTCCCTCGACATCTATGAACTCGACCCATCCACCGCCGCTGGCCTCGGCGCCGTCCTTGCCACGAACCCTCGCATCTCCTCCCTTGCCATCCACCATCTCCAAGGGGAGGAAGCCGTCAGGTCCCTATCCCCTGGCCTCGCCGCGAACCGCTCCTTGAACCACCTGCACTTCACGCAGCTGGATGGCGCTTCTGTGGCCCACCTCGCAGCAGCCATCGGCGCTTGGACAAGCCAGCAGCAGGAGCTGACGGGGTCGTGCCGCCTCCAGCAGCTACGCCTGGAAAAGAGCAGCCTCACCGAGGCAGCTGCTGAGGCGCTGGCAGGGGCGCTCGCCTCCCAGGGAGCCTCGCTGCAGAGCCTTGAGCTGGTCGAATGCGATGTGGGCGAGGCGGCCGGCTGCGCGCTTCTGAGTGCGCGCGGGTGGGAGCTGCTGGTGCAGCAGCAGGCGCTGCGCAGCCTGGACCTCACCTCATGCAACCTCGGGCCCAAGGGTGAGCAGCCGGATGTCATAAGCCGATCATACGCGCTTGTACACACGCTAAACTTGTTTTCCCCAACGGCCGTTAGGACATGCTTCCATGTATCGTCCATGACTAGGAGCCAGGCGTTGCGTGTGCGCTGTGCCTCGCCCCAAAACGTGCTGGCCCCCACATCCGCTGCACCTCTCAACACTCCATTGCTTACGTCCTCTCCTTTCTTGCCATCCGCAGCGGCTGCCCATCTGGGTCGCTTGTTGTCCGCCTCCCGAACCCTGGGTCACCTCAACCTGTCCGGCAACTCCCGCATTGGGTGCGCCGGCGCCACCGCCCTGGCCCAGGGCCTCTCCTCGGGAGCGCCCGCGCTACAGCACCTGGACCTGTCCGGCTGCGGCATCGGCACACCGGGCGTCCAGGCCATCGCCGCCGCCCTAACCGCCAACCGTCAACTGTCCCTGCAGCGCGTGCAGCTGTCGCACAACGCCGCCGGGGCGGCCGGCCTGCACGCCCTGCTCACCGCCCTCTCCGGCCCGGCCCCTGCCGCCCTGGCCTCGCTGCACCTCGACGCCAACTTCATTCGGGGTGCGGAGCTGGCCCAGCTGCTGTCCCACGAGGAGCCCTCCCAGGACACGGAGCACCAGCACCAGCCGCTGCTGGTGACTGCCCCCCTGGAGCAGCTGTCCCTGGCCACCAACTCCTTGCAGGACGCGGGCGCGACGGCGCTTGCCACGTGCCTGTCCGCCGCGTGGCGGCTGCAGCAGCTGGACCTCCGTGAGAACGGCGTCGCCGACAGCGGAGTTGCGGCGCTGCTGCCGCTGCTGGGGCCGGCGGCGGTGGCCGCGGCCGCTGCGGCGCGAGGGGAGCAGCCCGCCGCCGCTGCTGCTGCGGCGGCAGCAGGTCCCCGTGGGCCGGTGCTCCAGGGCCTGCTGCTGGACCACAACCGGCTGCACAACAGCGGCGCGCAGCTATTGCTAGAGGCTGTGACGGCCGCCCCCGCGCTGTGGCGCTTCTCGGCTGAGGCCAACAAGCTCACAGGTGAGGGAAGCCGACAGTCGTGCCGCTACCTGCCCTGGTCGAGTCACAGACGCGTGCTGCTGCTGCAGCTGTGATCTGCACGCTGCCTCGATCACCTGCACATACGTCGGCCTGCGAAAGAAGTCATGTACCGATCTTGTGTACGGCAGTACGCCTGCTGGACGTTCTCTGACTGCTGACCGCTTGGGACACCCTGCTCCTGTGCACCACAGATCCCGCCCTTCGCGCGTCCCTGACGCAACTGGGCCAGCAGCGGGCCGCGCGCCACTCTCAGCTGGTGGTGCTGGGCCGCCACCTCACCTCGTCCTCCTCCTCGTCCGAAGACACCGACCAACAGGGCGGCAAGGGCGGCGCAGAGGCAGAGTCGCGCCGCCGCAGCTCTGGAGGCGGCGGCGGGAACGCGTCCGGCCCCGGGGCCGGCCCCGCACCCATGGACCTGGACGGTTCTGGAGCTCCGCACCAGCAGCAGCAGCAGCAGCCCCAGGGGCAGCAGAATGGTGGTCAGCAGCCTGGGCAGCAGCACCAACAGCAGCAGCATGAACAGCAACACGGCCACAAGCACAGCTGGGAAGACTGCATGGACGGCAACGGCGGCAGCAGCGGCGACGAGCGGCCTCCCCTGCGCAACGTGGTGGCACGCAGCTCCCTGGAGCTGGTCTCGGAGCAGGGCCGCAGCCATGGCCACGGTCAGGGCCATGGGGGGCACACGCCTTCCTGCGATGTGCAGACCGGCCAGCTCGGGTCTGTGGCGGTGCCGGGATGGAGCTCGCAGCAGCAGCGTTGCGCCGGCTACGGCAACGGGGCAATGCCGCCGGCGAATGGCACGGCCGTGGATGTCGGCTTGTCGCCGACTGCCGGCATGGAGGTCCCCTGCCTCCCTGGCGGCGGCGGCGGTCAGCACGACGGCAGCTCCTTCTTTGAGCCCTGGTGAGCGGCGATGCAGATGCCGGGGACAGGTAGCAACATTGCCGCGTGCGAGGTGACCAGGAGTCTTGGCTCACTGGTTTTGTGTCATGGCTTTGAATGCGCCTGTAGAAGCGCTGTCAGTGCAAGACGACCAAGGTGTGCACGGTGCGTGTGTTGCGCCCCGCAGGCTCAATGGCGCCGCCGCCAGCAACCGTTTTGCCTCTAGCACCGCCAACGCCGCCGCCGGCTGCCACGGCCGCCCCTCCACCGACGGCGACGACCCCATGACCTGCGCCGGACTGCGGCAGCAGCAGGCCTCCTTCACCCAGCCGCACCACCACTACCACCACCACCACCAGGCCTCCAGCTACAACAGCCCTCACAAGCCCACTGGCGGCACCGACGGCGGCTGCCGTGGCGGGCGCAGCAGCAGCGGCGGCGCCGCCACGTACGGCCCCGCCATGATGAGCTGCTCGCCTCCGCCCGCCATGTGCTATGCAACCGCCATGACAGGCGTGGGCGGTGCTGGCACGGTGGCGGTGGGCCGGGCACAGGCGGTGGGCGGTGGCTCGGCCCAGGCGATGCAGCAGCAGGCCTCTCCGCCGGCGTCCATGCGTAAGCTGAGATACAAGCCGCTCACGCCGGAGCAGCAGGCCCTGTTTGCAGACTTCTAGGGTCACAATGTTGGGACAGCTGCAGGGGCTTTTGAAAAAACACAAGGGATTTGGTTTGAACTTCTGTGGGAAAGGCGCGGTTGCACGCCAGGGCTTCGAGCTTGTTCGCGGGATGTATGCGGGCTGGGGCCGTGGATACCGGTGCCCCTGTTGCGTGGTGGGTTACAATTAATTTTAGATGCAGCATGCCCGGGTTGATGGGAAAAGTGGAGAACGGTGCATTGGGCGTGTCTCACCAATGGCTGCAGCCGTGATACGTTGTGCCAGTAATACCGATATGAGGTATGGTCAAAACACAACAGGCCAGAGTCAGGCGTCTTGAGCTCCCAGTGCTGTAGTGCATGCAGTACCTTGCCATTATGTCACATGGACTGAGGTCCGGGCTGTTGAGCCCTCGTCGCCGTTTTCCTGACGGCCCCGGTGCTGGGGTCGCGCGATAAGACCCTAACGGGGACGCGGGCGAACCTTTGTGAGGCGGTTGCTTGGTGCGCCTTTGTGTCTCGTGCCTCGTGCCTGTGATGCCTGCCCGGTTGTGTCGTGGCGTAGGAGGGTTACGGCGAGCGGGAAGGCAGGGATACACGAGTCCCTTTGGATCATTGGGACAAGTGGACCACCGGTATTCGGACGTGTGACCTGTCCACGGGCTGCTTTGGTGCGTGTGGGCTGCGTTGCTGCGAGCTGCACGTGCTACCTCGTGCATACGCCTGCTTTTGTATATCTTGATTTGCCATGCGCAGCAGCGCTGGACGCCTGCCTCGAATGCTGGATGGCTTCGGGTGTTTTTGGGTTTGGACGCGACAACGTAGCGTTCAGGCGTCAGGGAGGATGCACAGTCCTGCGGCAAGACAGGCACACGCGTGCTGTGGGTCGTGTTGGTCCGCCAGGGAAGGCAAGGGGCAGCGAGAAGGGCCTCCTAGGCAGGCGGTGTGCTGGCTGGTCGTCTTGCCACTGTGACCTGTGGCAGACGCCGTCTGTGTTCGGCTATAGCGTAAAGTGCGAGGCAAACTCTGGGGGCATTATTGCTCGGTACGTATGCACGTTGCGGTGCGTTTGGGTTAATCTGCGCTTGGGGTTCCGTAGGGCCAGTCCATGTTGGGCGGACGCGGGCGTGTCTGCTGTTTGGGGCTGCCGCTGCCGCTGTTGCGTTGGGTTGGAGAATCATGCTTTGCAGGAGTTTGAGCACGTGGTAGAAATGGTGGCCAGCATCCTTATCTTTCATACATATGGCTGTGCAACAACGGGCGATGATACGATGTCCCTGCGCGAGCCTTCCATTTTTGGCGACCTGAAGCGGGATGGGCGACACACATGGCACTCCATAACATCGTGTTGCCCCGTCCGATGGCGCTTGTACAACATCAGTGGTGCAGTAGGTAGGCCGTATAAGGATGGCCTTTATAGCCTTTAACGTCTTGGTAGGCGGCAAGCATTCCTGCTGCCAACAGGTGTGCCCACAAAAATTCTGTTGCTGGTCTGGTCGTACAGTAGGTGAACCTTCTGTTTGCCGCCGGACACTGGGTTATTGTGTGGGGATGCCTTTCACAGGCATCTCGTTGCTTGGGCCCTTCTGGCCCGTATGCTGCTGCTGGATGGGGTAGTTGCTGTTGTAGGTTGTAGGCACGACGTGGTTGGGTGGTCAATAGGGTGCTGCGAACAGGTTGATTATTGCATGCCAGAGTGGTGCCTGGACAACAGGGAGGTGAAACTTAGTTTTTTTTGCGAGATAGAGTTACATGTAGTACAACGTTGGCAAGGGCGGAGGCGCTGCGTGTTATGCGAGGTGTGTGAAGCTGGGACTGACGGCTGGAAAAGCGTGCACGCGCTTGTAAGCACGGCACGATCGCTCGACTCCTCAAATGCGGGACGCCTCATGCATGTCAAATCCTGCTTATTCTTACCCATGAACCCATGCACCCCGCCTTTCTCAATGGTACATATGGATAGGATGCGCTCGGTATGCGCGAAGCAGAGGTTGTACAGCAGGTGGCATTCTAGCTCCAGCGTTCAGCTGCGCCCGTCGCTTCCACGGGTGAGCCCTCCTTTGGTGATAGCGTTAGCTTCTAAACAGTCGGGTACACTTGCAAGGTTGCAGCTCTACTTCACCCTGCTATCGTTGCTACGCGGCCACCCAAAACCCCTGAAAACTCCTGGTCGTAAGCGCGTGACAGCCTCCTGCCGCTTACAGGGTACTAGCGTTGCTGCTATCACAATGACGCAATCTGCCAGTATCGCGGCGTCTCCTGCGACGGAAACAACGGCACTTATAGAGACGTCCCTCCGTGAACTTCAAGAGCGGAAGACAGCATGGACGACCATGCCTGTGAAAGAAAAAATAACCTTGCTAGAGGTATAGTTGTAACAAAGGCTTGGGTCATGGTTTCGCCAGTTGTCCAGCGCCAGTGCTGCCAGCACCAGGGGGTGTGTGGCCGTCAGCGCCCCTGCTGCCAGCGTACCCTCCGCCGCTCGTCTGTGGTCGACCTCTGACGTCTGACCCGCTCATCACTGCACCAACCTGCGACACACCACGCGCAGGCCGTCCTGTCACGGATGGGCGACAACATTGTGGAATGGGGCAAGGCCTCAGCTACCCTGAAGGGCAACGCTGACGATGTGGGTACGGTACCTGGGAGACCTGGCGACCGAACGTAACATGAAGCACTGGGCAGCTGGCCTGCGGATAAAGCACTCCGCCAATGAGCCCAGTGCGAGCTTTCTCAGCATGTGCCGTGTTGCTATCGCTTCTGTTGCCAAGGCTTGCATGCAGTCCAGCGCCGCCCCCTACGAGCCCACATAACCCAACAGCACAAGCATCCACGCCTCCGACAACCCACGCCAGCGCATGCATACCCCCACTCTCTCATCCCCCGCATCCCTCATCCACGCTCCTTGCAAGCCACACTCCTCGCCGGTCAGCCCCTGCTCCTCTGCTCCCACATCACGTCCTATCCCCTAGGCCCTGGTCCCCATGGAGGCGATGGTCACCACCGCCGCCCCCGTCACCTACATGACCAGCCTGCTGCGCACGCTGCGGGCCCTGGCGGCGGGCGGCCCGCTGCCGCCCCTGCCCACCCGCACCCTGGCCAACGGGCAGGTGGCAGTGCAGGTGGGCCGGGAGGGGGGCAGCGCGGGGATGCGGGGTGCCGTACACAGCAGCACGCCGGCCTCCGGTGCTGCTGCTGCACATGGTGCTGTGTGGTGCCCCCACGCTCTGACTCTGTGCGCCAGCATGTTGCCTACGGCTCACCGTCACGTTGCTAGGATGGCGGGCGTTAACGTTGAGGTTGTGTCATCGAGAGGGAATAGGTGTCCTGCATTGGCGCTACATGCGTAGGTGGCTTTACCTGGCACGTCAACCGGCCTTAATTGACTCAACGTACCGTGCCTCCCTGTTTTGCACCTTGCGCCCCACAGGTGTTTCCCGCAAAGGACGACAGGGTGGCGCTGCTGCAGCCGGGGGCCGTGGGGGAGCTGGTGCTGCTGCCCGGCGAGGGGCAGGGCGGCAAGGGGGTGCGGAGGGCGGAGCTGTACGGCGGGCCCAACGGCACGCTCACGCACGAGGGCCGCGTGTGCGTGGTGCTGGGGGCGGGCAACCAGGTGCGCGGGTTGACAGGGGCCAGGTGTAAAAGGCTACGACTTGTGGTGCAAGCACTGCAACTGACTGCAGCACCTCACGTGACGTGTGCGGTTAGGATACCGTATTCAGTGGTATGGGGTGCCAGGGAGTGCCGGTGCTGTGAAGGTCAGCGCAAGGCAGATGGGGTACGGCCGCGCCTGCTGGACGCGCCTGTGGGCTGTGTCTTGAGATGCAAAGCTGCTGCCAGTGGCCAGCCGGTTGCAAGAACGTAGTAAATGTGCCCACAGCTTGTTTTGGGGCTTCCCTGTTGCACTTTTGCGGCCCAACAGCCGGCGTTCCACGGGCACCGTTTCGCGCTTGGGAGCCCCTCAGCCCCACTCACGCCGACAGTGCCCTTGTTCAACGCTCTGTCCTCCGACCAACCGTAGGGCTTCCTGGCGCTCAAGGACGCGCTGTTTGCGCTGTACGAGCGGGGCGAGGTGGTGGCGGTGAAGCCGCACCCCATCATGAAGCCGTGGACCCCGTACATGCGGCACGTGCTGAAGCCGCTGGAGGAGGTGAGCGCGGGTGTGCTAGGTGTGGGTATGCCTTCGTCTCAGCATGTCTGAGAAGTGAAAAGACGCCTGTGAGTGGGCGCAGGTTGCTGGTAGCGGTGTCCCCACGTTACAGGAGCCGCCGCAAGGGGTGTGCGGCAAGGGAATTTCGAAGGGGGCGTGCACCTACCAGTGCTACCATCAGGCTGTCCCCGCCCCTGAGACAACCATCAGCCCGCATCCTTACCTTGCCTTACCCATCCTCTGCACAAACCACCTCGTGCGACATCCTGAGCGAAGGGTACCGAGGCAGCTACCTCGTAACATGCATTTCCCCACATCGCTGGACACGCACACCCACACCTCCACACACACGCTCGCCGCCCCCAGGCCGGCTTCGTTCGTGTCCTGGAGCTGGAGACGGTGGCCGACACGCAGGCGCTGCTGTACCACCCGCTGGTGGAGTGCGTGCACCTCACGGGCGGCACCGCCACGCACGACGCCATCGTGTGGGGGGACACGCCGGAGGAGCAGCAGCGCCGCAGGGCAGCCAACGACCCCAAGCTCAAGGTGGGCGGGGGGGGGGGCGCGGGGTGAGGGGCGCCCTGGGCAGCCGGTGGGGCGGGGCATGTGTGGCATGGGTGATCAGGTCAGCATCGCCAGCGGCTCCAGGGTACAGACTGGGCGGTGGGGGCCGGGGCAGGGCGGGCCGGGGCGCAAGGACAGCCTTGACGCGTTGCAGTGTATCGGCACTTGCATTGTACGGCCAGCGCTGTCCCTCTCACGGCGACAAAAGCATGCTGTCAGGTGCCTGTTACCCCTTCCAGTACACCACGCACCGCCACATGTAACGGTACCGGTGTGCCTCCGCAGCCCTGTGACTTGTTCCTGCTGCTGCCTCTCTGCCCATGCAGGTGCCCATGAGCTCGGAGCTGGGCTGCGTGACGCCCGTCATGATAGCCCCCGCCGCCTTCACCCCCGCGGAGCTGCTGGCCCAGGTCCGGGACGTGGCGGTGGCGGTGGCCTCCAACAACGGCTGCAACTGCAACAGCCACAAGGTACACCGCCGTACCAGTGTCGGCTGCTGTGTGGTACCGTGTCATGGCAGAGAGTGTGAGGGTTGAACACGTGGCAGGCGACGAGGGAAATGGGTAGAGGGAGGGCTGTCGGTCCGGAAGGTCCATGGGTCTGCACGCCAAGACCTTTTCCGCAGTGAAGGTGAAACTATCGACGTGGCGCGTACGCACAGGAAGTGTTGCTTTGGGTGCTGCGCTGGCGTGTACCTGGCTGCGCCTTAGCCTTTCTAAGCGTCTGGACATGCAGCAAGACACGTGTGGCCATGCGGGTTGCAGGACATTGGCGTCCTTCGCTCGCCGCCGACGAGCTGACACTCTCCCCACACGACACCCGCAGGTGCTGGTGCTCCCCGGCGACTGGGCCCAGGCGGAGGAGTTCCTGGGCCTGCTGCGCAAGGAGATGCGGGAGTACGTCCGCGAGCCGCCCTACTACCCCGGCATCCGCCAGCGGTGAGCAGCAGCAGCAGCAGCACACGCCGCATAATATCTTATACATCTACACCACGCGGCCGCATTACCCACCCACTCCCTTCCCACCCAGTGCGTGAGCGCAAAATAACGCGGCCTGGCCTCCACGCTTCTCGCCCTGGCGCCTGCTGGACCTCCTCACGGATGACCTTTGGACCTACCGTGGGTCGCCGTACGTCCTGCACCCTACCCGTATACTTACGTCTTCCCATCCATGTCCCATTGCGCAGCTACGAGGCGTTCAAGGCGCGCTACCCCAACTGCGAGGTCATCGAGCCCTCGGCTCCTGGCATGGCGTGCGCCCCGGGCGTGGGCCCCCACCTGCCCTTCCTGCTCAACATAATGGACACGCTGCCGCAGGACCCAAAGAGCGAGCCCGCATTCCAGGTGGGGTCTTGCCTAGATGGTTTTGTGTGTACTTGCGTTGGTGCAGCTGGTGGCAGCGAAGCATGCGCGGGCGTTCAAGACCCCGGTATAACAGCTACACTGCGCATACAGATACCGTGTACACTACACGTTGACATCGTGTACCGTACACATAGCTACCGAACCCCGTTATCCCCCCGTCGGCCTTGCGTTGCAGGTGGAGCCGTTTGCGCCCGTGCTGACGGTGGTGCGGCTGCCCACGCAAGGCGTGCCGCAGTTCCTGGAGCAGGCGGTGCGCTTCGCCAACGAGGACCTGTGGGGCACGCTGTCGTGCACGCTGGTGCTGCACCCAGACACGGAGAAGCATTTCCCGGCAGAGACGGAGAAGGTGGGGCTTGGAGCTGCCGGCAACCGCGTCCTTGCGCACTTCCGCATTGCCTCACGTGCGAGTACCCCAGGCCCTGAGTTGCCTGTGCAAGCTGGCTCCCTAGCCTACCGAAACGCGCTGGTGTAGGACTCGCGCTGCCCTGAGATTGGAACACCTGCAGCGTGGAAAACAGACTTTGCATCCGCAAGAGCCACCTGTAGCCACACAGTAACGGCCGTCCTGGTAGTGTGACATCCGCACCAACTTTCGTCATGCCGTACATGCGCCCCAGGCCATTTGCGACCTGCGGTACGGCGTGGTGGGCGTCAACACGTGGTCGGCCACGGCCGTGATCACGGGCGCGACCACGTGGGGCGCCTTCGAGGGCGGCCAGACCATCGCGGACGTGGGCTCCGGCATCGGAGCCGCCGGCAACTCGTACCTTGTGGCGGGCGTGCAGAAGGCCGTGTACAGGTGCGGGCAGAGGCGGTTTCGTCCAGGGGGTGCGGTAGTGGGTATGGGGTGCCGGAGGCGTGTAGGGAGGACGCGTGGAGGGTGAGGCGCGTGCATGGGGTGCTTGGGCGCGACAGGGAAACGTAAGCAGTGTGCCAGGTGCCCCCTGCTGCGCATCAGGCACCGGGGCAGTCGGAGCGCATACGAGTGTGTTGGGTACGGCTGGTATAGAAAAGGTGTGTATGCTACAGCTGGTCACAATGTAGCACTTCTGTGGCACGCACCAAGGGAACAAGACAGGCTATCCGCAGTGCCGCTGGCGCCGTTGCGGGTTGTGTTGTAGCCTGCCTGTGCGCTCCAACTCCCACCTCCTGTGTGCCCCTGCCTCCCAGGACACCTGTGGCCGGCCTCGCCGTTCCCATGCCAGCGCACCGCAGCCCCTACAGCAAGCCCGTGGTAAAGGCGGTGTGCGGGTACCTCCTGGGCGGCCTGTGGGGCGTGGCGAAGGCGCTGCTGCGGTCACGCTGAGCACTGCCGTACAGTGGTTGTACACCCGTTGTACATGGCTACATGCACAGAACTGAAGCAGTGAGACGAGCGAAACGGTTAGACGAGCGTTGGGCGAGGGGAAAGGTTTGAGGAGAGCAGTTTTGCATTCATGCCTGTTGGGTGAGATTGATTTAGGAGTGAGCATGGGTTTGCAAGAGGGAGTTTGGCTAGCAAAGGCAGGGTATCAGGTGCATATGCAGGCTTTAGCGATGTACCAGCAGCGCAATTGCTCTGTGCGTCAAGCATGTCATAGTCACGCTGGTTGTACCAGGTCGGTGTACCCAGTACACTGGGGTCTGGTCACGACGGTTCATACCTGTTACCGGTACGTGTTTTGTTCGTGCGTGCACAGTATTCATGTTCATGAGATTGGTTGACCCATCCTGGTGAGCGGTATGAGTGACGTCTTCCTCGAGGCCATGGCCCGTTGCATGTGCTCGAGGACCACCATAGCATGCGTGTCCAGGTACTGTGCGTGACCGTGTACCGCGTACGTCGGCACACACGTATCGTATCGTAGTATATAGTAGAGTAATAGCAGACCGTGGTATCGTAGTTGCAACACATGTTCTTTACAGGCTGTAAGGCAGGGAACCCTTGCTGTAAGGTTTCGAAATCCTCGGACAGGGACTGGAAATAACCGCCATAGTAGCAGTGCACACACGGCCTAGCCTGAACTGTACCATCAAAGGCACCAAATGTCTACTGGGGGTCGTTTTCACCCCATCGCACTTTTGCACCAGTAACCACGAGCTAGAAGTGCACGAGAAGAATAGAGAGAGCAGCATAGAGCAACACGCTGACACTGAGTACATCCCTGCCTCTCTGGAGGGCCATCTCTTGACTCATCCTATACACGCGAGGATATACGGAAGCGATGCCAATCAGATTACTTCTTTCTAATGCGAATGCATAATGGCAACGAACTTGAAGACTGCCGTGCGATAGGCCGCGGCCGTGCATGCGCACGCGTACTTGCTCGCGCTGCCCATGACCCACGCGGCACGCGGGGCTCACTCATCGCAGCAATTCGAGGCGCTAGACGTCCGTTCCACCAGCAAAGCCCCGCATGCTGCCCTTGCCAACATGGTTAGAGGCAAACCATACATCCAAACAGGGAAGCACGTCACCCAACCGACTCGACAGCATACCAGAACGCAGACCTACACGGGCAGCCCTGCTGCAAGCCGGTACGCCCTAGCGTGTGTACGCACCCACCGTGCCCCGGTACGCGGGTGGACAGGCAACAGACGGCCATGCCTCGCCTGATGTCCCACAGGGCAGAACCCCCAGGTGCCCGCCCTGCCTGCACCCCTCAACCTGCAAACCCCAACCGCCCCTGCACCACCACCCCTGCCCGCGCCAAGCGCCCCTGGGCCGCCCGGCTTCCCCTCGTCCTCAAACGCGCTCTGGGCCACGAAAAGACATGCCGGGTGCATTGCTGCTGCCCCCTAGCAGCGGGTCCCGCTCGGAGGACGCCTGCACGTCCTTGGCCGCCACCGGGGGCGACTTGGGCCCCTCCGCCGCCCGCGCCGCCTTCGCCCTCCGCTTGCTCTCGCTGTACAGGAACACGCCCCCCACCGTGATGGCGTAGCCTATGCACCCGGTCCACGTGACCGCGTTCTTGAAGATGAGCACGGACACCACCGCCGCGACGACGCCCTTGGCGTTGCCCAGCACCTGGAGCGTCAGCGCGCTGGTGTACTTGGTCACCAGGAAGTTGGTGAGGTTGACCAGGTAGGCCAGCGAAGAGTTGCCCACCAGCCAGTACACAAAGTTGGGGCTGGTGGTCACCAGGGTGTGCATGCGGGAGAAGGCCGCGGGCTCCATGACGGCAGCCATGGGCAGCAGGAGGCAAATGGAGGCCCCCGACATGTAGACCAGCAGGCTCATGGGGTCCAGCTTCTCGGCCGGGTCGGTCATGAGGATGGACTGTAAGACGGATTTGAGGGCGCGGAGGGCGGTGGCGGCCAGGCAGCAGACGAAGCCCAGCACGTTGAAGGAGGGCTCCCCGCCGCTGGCCACCACCACCCCCAGCACGATGGGGATGAGCGAGTAGTAGGTGAGGGGCGCCTCTTGGGTGCCCTGCATGAGGAATGCTAGGATGGCTGTGAAGAAGGGCGTCGTGGAGCCTGCGGGTGCGGGCGTTGGGCGTTTGGGGGGTGATGAGCTTGGTCAGTTGGGGCGGTTAGGAAGGCACAGATCATGTTTGGGCTTGTGAACGCGAGTGATGAACGCGGCGTATGGTGGTGCTGGCACGGCGCACGGGGCGCAGATGCGTTCCGCTAGCGTACTGCACGGCGGCAGGTATCGCTATAGGTGCAAACGTCTACGCCTGCGCACATTGTCTCCATCTGGGAGTACAAGGCTGCAGAGGCACGACAGCTGCTCCGTGCACGGGCTCAGCCTCGCCAAGAGGTTTGCCTGCTTTTGGGGGGCAGCGGTCACCATGCCCAGCAGTGATTGCGCTGGAACCCCGCATGGCTTACCCACGGCCTGGTTGAATGATACAGGGATGTACTTTAGGCTCGCATTGCCCAAGACCACCGTTAGGCAAAAGACGCCAGCCAAGACGACCACCTGTACGGATGGGGCGTATGGGCAGTACTTACTGGACATGCAGCTATTGTCCCAAATGTACAGCACAGAAGCTGCCTCAGACTGAGGACGCGTCCCTGTGCCATGCCAACCAGAAGGGCTTTGTGGCCCTTAGCCACCACGCAGGGATGCAACCATGCAAGCCAAGGCACACGCTGTCCGTGGCCCCGTCCCCCTTCCCCTGAGGAAAGTGTACGCAGCCCCGGGCATACATGCAACTTTACCTTGATGCCTTGAACCCGACTCTTGATCGCTTTGAAGGGAAGCACATTAGTGAGCGCCACCACCCCTCCGATGAGAAAGGATGCAGCCATGTGGCAGAAAGTCAACAGTATTGGGTAGTGGAACGACGCATCCTTGTTGGAAAGGAGGTACTTGTTGAGCAGCAGGACTCCTATATTTGAGCTGTACCATAGAGCAATTATGAAAAAGGTGTAAAGGAAGGTGGGAGCTGGGGGCGTGATAGGTGTCGGGGCCATCGTGGTCCGCGTGCACGCACAGCTAGTACAGTAAGAGTTGCAAGCGGCAAAGCGCTGCGCCCCGGAGGCGCAGTCTCAGGTTTAGTCGAGGCAGCAGCAACTGCACTAAATGAGTTTGAAGCGTTAAGACCGACTTACGTTGTAGAGCGTCCTAAAAACAATAGTTTCTATCTATGTAGACGTTGTTACTATAACATAGTGCTGCAGCTCCGTCTGGTCTTGCTACTGGGATAAGCCCAGGATGCCATTCGCCCAGCCCGGCACCATGCCACCACCCCGACGCACTTCTCGCGTTGCGGCAGCAACACTCGCCCAATACGGTAAGGCCAAGGCATTGAAGCCGTCTCCTTACTAAGCCCTGATTGAGGCTTGTGTGGCGCGCAACCGTACAAGGCGTTAGTCCTGCTGCCAGTGGGTCCTTTGGCACACATTGGCCAGCACCTTTGACGCCATGCAAGGCTGTCATCCGTACATCAATCCCATGCGTAAACCACCTTCATGCACACGTTTGCAATGCGTTGTGACTGCGACTGCGGTTGGACCACGGTGTGCAAGCCCTCTTGTGCGTGCCACGTGTAAGCGTGCGTGCAGGGGAGGGCGTGCATGCCCATATATTGGGATCCCGAAAGCAGCAAAGCACCCCGATGCACCAGGCACCATCAGCACGACAGAGGCTGTCTTGCCTTGCTCGGCTCAATCGGCTGCCTGTGTACAAAGCTGACGGGAGCAGCTGTGCGTGGATCTCTGTACGGTATGCATGCACGCACTCTTCCATGCTTGCACGTGACTGATATTGTGACGAGACTGCTGACACTGTTCAGCACACAAGCTGACACCAGTCCATCGTACGCTGACTCGTCTGGTCTTCAGCGAAGCGCCTCGCGGGGGCTGCAGCAAGCTAGGGACCTCCTGCACATAGATATTGCGCACCCTTGGACCGCTCCCAGAACCGCCCGCGCAGGGACGTACGACGAGTACTTGCCAGGGTTCATTGCTAATTGGAAACAGAGGTGTGCCCCCGCCCATCTGTACGGGCAGGAGCCATTGTGGTGCCTACCGGACGAGGGGAGTCACAGCTACCGGATCTGTTCCGTGTACTTGCGGGGCGGTGCAATGTTGGCGCCACTGGAGGCGTGAGGCGTGAAATGCACACGACGGGCAGCCGCTGAAGTCCGACGTCTGGCTGAAGTGGACGCGTTACCGCCCGTCTCTCAAAGGCACACCTTGTCCACGTCAGCAGCCCTGCTTGGCACCAAATATAGCGTCTGGAATTTGTCACCCCAAGAAGAATGCCCTGAGTAGCCTACACACCGTCTAACTTTTGTGCTGTGTGGTCGCCCACCGCAACACACTCATGAGCTGCTATGCAAAGCAGTCAACTGGGAATGCGGCGGAGAGTCCTCACTCTCACTTCCCAAACCGTTCCAGCCTAGCGTATGCGCCATCCCATCTGCGCTGCCTAGGTCCCGAAACCCAAACCGGTAAACGAGCAGTGGGCAGTGGGTACATCCTGACTAGTGAGCATCACCTGGTCTTCAAATAGGAATCGTTCTGCAGGTTGCGCCAGTCTGTAGCATAATGCACAAGTAGCGGTGGCATTGACCTAGCCAACTACATTCGAACACGTGCACCAGCATAACGTACATAAGTTCCCCACCTGTGCAGAGGTACCCACCGCTTAACCACACATCCACCTGCATTCTACTTCCTACCCTACCGTGCGACACACTAATCCTGCGCTTCGCTCGCGTCCATACGTCTGGTCAGCAGCTACCTAGAGAAGAGGGGCGGAGCAACAAATCCGGAACCCCACACATGCGCCTGTACAAGTCCTGTACCTGGGGTTGAACGCAACCCCACACAATACCGCTCAATGCTTAGGAACAATCAATCATACAATGCGAGGTAAATCTGACACGTAAATGAATAATGCCACGTAAACGCGACATGCAAGAGGTTTGGGTGCAGGAATGCAGCGTGGCTACACACGCTCGTCCGCCCTTCCGTTCTGGCGCTGGTCGGACACCTTGGTGTCGGTCAGGAGGGGCTCGTATATCTCTTTCCCCTCCTTGGGATTGACGTTGCCCTTCACGGCTGCTGATTCCTTGGCGAGCTTTGCACGCCGCTTGCTCTCGCTGTACAGGAACACGCCCCCCACCGTGATGGCGTACCCCACGCACCCAGTCCACGTCACTGCGTTGCGGAACACGGCGACCGACACCACCGCCGCGACGACGCCCTTGGCGTTGCCCAGCACCTGGAGCGTCAGCGCGCTGGTGTACTTGGTCACCAGGAAGTTGGTGAGGTTGACGACGTACGCAAGGGAGCTGTTCCCAACGAGCCACAGGATGAAGGTGTGGTCGCCGCGTGCGAGCTGCAGGCAGCGACCGAAAGCAGCTGGCTCCAGCATGCCCGCCACCGGGAGGAGGAAGCCCACGGAGAACGTGGACATGTAGAAGAGCAAGCTCATAGCGTCAAGCTTCTCGCTGGGGTCGGTCATCAGGATGCCTTGAACCACGGACTTGAGAGCGCGGAGCGAGGTTGCAACCAGGCAGCACATGAAGCCGATGACGTTGAAGGCAGGCTCGCCGCCGCTCGCCACCACAACACCAACAATGATTGGGATGAGCGTGTAGTATGTGCAGTGGGACTCCCGTGTCCCTTGCATGACGTATGCCAGGATGGCCGTGAAGAAGGGCGTTGTGGACCCTGCGGGGAAGGTTCATGGCACGGGGGCTGGGTGATAAATAGGCACATGCACAGCTGTGCTGCGCCGAGCTGCATTTCGGTAAGGCGTAGGACGCTGGACTCCGTCCCAGCGCAACCTGCAGAGACGCGTCTGTACCCTCAAGCAAGGTGCATGCACACCTCACCAATGGCTTGGTTGAAGGATACCGGGATGAACTTGAGACTCGCGTTGCCCATCACCACAGAAATGCAGAACACAGCTGCTAGAGCCAGCACCTATGAGGAGAAGGGGTGAAGCACATTGCTGTAAGCCCTCCGTTACGCTATGGCAGGGACGAACGCCAGACGCACCCATCTCACCGCAAGCAGGTGCCACTGTGCTACGCAAGAACAGTGAGGGTCCTGGCGACACGTGCGTGTTGCGCCAAGCAACCTACCTTGAAGCCTTGAACCCTGCTTTGCAGAACCTTGAAGGGCGGCAAACCCGGTAACCGCAACAAGGCAGCGCCACCACCGATTGTTGCGCACGCCATCATGTGGCACATGGTGAGGAAGATGGGGTAGTAGAACCCCGTGTTGCTGAGGAGGTACTTGTTCAGCAACAGCACCCCAACTGCACAAATAAGCAGGGTGCAGCGATCAGGGTTTAGGTAAGGAACGCAGGCATGCTCGCTTTGTTGTGTAGGCAGGCCCCAACGGTTAGGGGGGAACGCGGAACCAGACGTGTAAGTGGGCTTCAGTGCGTAAGCCGTTCACATGCACGCACCACAGTAGACTTACTGTTGCTGCTATACCATAGTCCAATAACTGCCGCAGTGATAACCGTCGACCGCAGGGAGTCTGGATTTGCGCCCAGCGCCTGTCCCGCCATCTTGCCAGTGCTGACAGCCACCGCCAAGATCAAATGCTGGTGCTGTGAACTTGTGTTTCACGCTTCCTCCTCCGTGCTGCTCAGCACCGTTTGCGAGCCTGAAGGTACGCTTTGAACTGGGAAGCTGCAAGAGCGACCAGGATGTTGCCGCCAGTGCTAGTTGCCAACAGCGTAATAACACATTGGAGGGTGTGGCAAAAGTTGGTCTAGGATCCGTCCAAGAGCGTCGTTAGCACTAGGGCTGCTGGCTAAAAAGGCGAGAGGCCGAAGCACAAGGCCGAGGAGTTGCGAAGTAAGCCTTTGGAACAGCCTGGGGTATGACTTCTATATTGTGATTCTACTGTTGGACTTGTCAGAGGTAGGAATTAAGAAGGTGGCAGAGGGTTGCTTCAATTAAACAGGTACACCTTGTTGTGTGAGCAGGTAGCACAGGCAACTGGGGCAGCGATACATTCAGAGCAGTATACTGTGCATCTGTATACCTGTGCGCCTGTCGTCCTCCACGCGAAGGCGCCTAACGTTCAAATCGGTTCGAGTTCTCCCTTCTGTACGGCTTTCCTTCGGTTCCAGGCAGCGCACTCACACCACCACTTGGTAACAGGATTGTACACTACAACAGAATCCTTTGCTTGGTTGGGCGGACCAGGATGTTTGTGTTGCCGACGATACCGCGACACCGGTATTCACTGCAGCCCGGCACGGCAGGCACGCGGGAACAGGGGAACTAGTTGAGCATGGCCGTCAAAGCACAAATGCTCCAACCATTTTTTTAAATATACTCGACTCACTGAGGCCCACGATCCAACAGAGCCCCAAAAGGTGGTTGGCCTTTGCCTAGGCACGACGAAGGGAACCAAGAAGTACTACACGAACGTGAATCCACTGCGGTGCAGACCGCACTGCGCCAGCTTTCGCCCCCTCGGTACGGAAAACACATGAGACCTAGCAGTGGTGCTGGGACCGTTTTGTGGCAACAGCTCACACTGTCAGTTACAGGTACTCACCGTGCACTCGCGCACCACGCACATGCCTGGACTGGTCTCCGACGCAAAGCCCAGTAAACGTAGTAGACATGCCACCACTGTAGTGACTCGCCGGCCTGCAGAACCCCAGTGCATTACGCATTGCTTCCGACACCCATTTCAACCGCTTGCTACCGTACAGGCCTGCTGATCCTCCACCGCCTCACAACTGCACACACCGCTGTCCCACGCCAGTGTTCTTCACACTCATCCATCTTCTCCCCAACGACATCCTTGCCCTCCGCGCTCACCGAGCGCCAGATCCCCTCCGCTCCATACTCGTTACCCATGCCTAGCCACGAGATCTCCTCTGTATACAGTGCACCTGTGCCACGGCCATGTGGCTACACGCCTGTCGCGCTGTCTACCAGGCCTCGTCGATGCGGTCCTTGACGGACTTCTTGGCCTCCGACCCGCTGTCCGACAGCGCCTGGTCCGCCGCCTCGGCGCGCTCCGCGTCCTGCCGCTCCAGCAGCTCGCGGTACTGCTCACGAGGCATCTTCTTCACGCGGAACCAGGGGGAGCCTGGCGGGGGAGAGGGAGCAGGGACAGCAGCAGGGGGCAACGTCAGGGGCTTGGTGGGTGTTGTACGGCAGGCGAGGCGGGGGGCATAACAGGGAGGTCTGGCTACGGAACAACCGCAGCGTGACGAGCTAGCAGTCCATTCGCCGTCTCTGGATGCATTTATCATGCTTGCGTTCGCCCACAGAGGCTGGGGTATCGGTGTAACGGCAAGGCAGGTGACAACCCCACCAAGCGTTACCTTCGCGAGGCGCTGGCGCCGTTTATTTGTGTCCTACTGCTTAGTTGCACACATCCCGGTGCACCACGGCAAAGCGTGTGACATGCAGCAGTTGCATGCCTCATCACCCTGCTGTCCGCGGCACTCACCCGGCGCCTGGCTGGGCATGTAGGGCTCCGTCTCCGGAGACTTGAAGCGCCATGAGGGCGCCTCGTTGAGGAAGGGGTCGCCGTCCATGATGTTGCGGCGGATCATGTCGTCCTTGTCCGTCACGAACTCCTCCTTCACCTGTGCGCAGCATGCACAAAGGCACGTCAAAGGTCATGATTCCAGTGACCCAGATCATCACCACTACTGGTCCTTCTGCGAACGAAGACGGTGCGTAACAGGGTCGCCTTGCAGCCTGTTACGCTATGACCCCGCCCCGATGCACGCCTACGCCCTCCTTCCTCAGCGTGTTGAGCGTCCCGCAGCAAGGGCCGCAGCGCACCTTGGGGAACTTCTTCAGGCTGCCCTTCACGTTGAAGACCGCCTCCTCGCCGCCGATGATGTGGTCGATGATGCCGTACTCCTTGGCCTCCAGCGGGGACATGTAGCGGTCGCGGTCCGTGTCCTCCTCGATCTTGGACAGGGGCTGGCTCGTGTAGTCCGCCATAATGCGGTTCAGGTTGGCCTTGTGGTACATGATCTCCTTGGCCTGTGGGGCAGCAGCGTGGTTCCATTGTAGTAGAGTGTCATGCCAATGCGATGGGTGTGAGGCACAGGCGGTGCCCCGAGCACTGGTGTGGAGGCAACCGCAGCTCAGCGAGCTGAAGGTGGCATACTTTGCGTGCATGCTTGCATCAAGGTACAAGGCAAACCTAGGTAACCCACTGAAACCACAATTGGCCTTCGAATCGAGTAGACATGTCCCCACCAGACAAAGCAACCCCTGCTCCCTTGCTTTCTGCAGGGTGATGTGGCTAACGGTCGCCATCCACACGGGCCCAACAACGGCCCACCTCGGATGTTAATCATAACGTGCATGCACGGCGCGCTTGTGTCCACAGACAGAGTATGATCAACACACCTTGCGCCGGCGCACAAAACCACATTGGCGCAGGACATCAAGAGAACGCGCCACACTGGAAACCCGTTAGCAGGAGCGGAGAAGCAAAGCGAATTACTGCCGCCTTGCTTGAGTACTGGACTGGACAGCATACCGTGTTCGACAGAGGAATTGACAAAACCCAGAGCACCCCCCGGCTGTAACCCCTAACCACCCACCAAGCGTCAGTTTTCCCCCGGCCGCTCTAGGTGTCGCCCCTTCCCCCGTGCAGCCCTGAGTCATTCGCAATAGCTCACCTGGATCTCAATGTCAACGGCCTGGCCGCTCGCACCGCCCAGGGGCTGGTGGATCATGATACGAGAGTTGGGCATGCTGTGGCGCTTGCCACGCTTCCCGGCACCCAGCAGGAAGGCGCCCATGGATGCCGCCAGACCAAAGCAGTATGTTTGGACGTCAGCGCGGCAAAGCATCATCGCGTCATAGATCCCCATGCCCGCGGTGACCGAGCCACCTGCGGCGGCGTGTAGGTGCAGGTAACCCGAACGATAAGGAGTTGTTCCACTATTGTGTGCATCAGAGCTATGAATAACGCTCTGCCTTATGGTCGCTCAAACCAATATCGCATCGCTTCATTGCAGACCCAGGCCGCACCCGGCGAATTGATGAACATCTTAATGTCCTTCGTGGGATCCTGGGAGTCCAGTAGAAGAAGCTGGCTAATCATCGCATCAGCGCCGAAGTCCTCCACTTCACCGCCCAGGAACACAATGCGCTGCCGGAGGAGCAGCCCAAATGGGTCGCCCTGCATCTCAGCGGTGCGCGGAGCCACGATAGGCTGGCTGTTAGCCTGGATCCATGGCCTGTCCCAACCCTTAGGCTTCTGGCTGGGCGAGGGTTGCCCCGGGGTCCACAGAGACGCCTGGGCACGCACGGCCCGCCGGGACCGAGAGCTGCTTGCTAGAGGGCAGTTGCCCTGCAGCCCCTTGAGAGAGGCAGTCGCAACCATCGGTGTGGCACGGACTCTACGTGAGCAACAAAGACAGACGGGTGCGGTAATTTGGGGTTCGTGGTGGTGGCGTGGTGGTGGCAGCGCCCGTGCCACAGCCCCAAAGGGTGTAAGGAGGTGAAAATGGAAGATAAGAGTGCCACAGTCCCCTGTATGCCACACAGGTCCACAAGGCAAGCAAGGGACGACGCGCTGCCGGGATTGCAACCCTTCATAATGCGGACGCGCGGCACAAAGTCCAACCTGACCGTATGCGCGGTAGACACATGTCTATATCTAGTCGTCAGTATAGCATGACACAACAGTCCGTGCAGCGCAGCGTAAACGACCTTTGTTGTTGCAACCTCTGCTCTTCTGGTGCTCACTTGTAGCATACCCTACGCTTGCGAGCAAATTTCAGGCTCTCATAATTCTGAACTCAATAGCAAGGCAGCAGACGCCGGTCTTGGGCGTCTGCAGGGGCCCTCAAGGGCCCCTCGCGCCAAGGCGACGCTGCGCCAGGCGGACGCATGGCCAGCGATGGAAGCTTGGACTTCGCAGCCGTGCGGGTACGAGTAGGCTCTTCAGTTTGTCGCATGTACCAACCTATGCTGGGACTTGAGCCTGGTTGGTCCCTGCCCGCAGAGTCGCGTCGCATTGCTGCGACGGCCCGACCTGCAGGAGTGTTTGGACCGCTTGGGACTGTCAAAGCAAGGGAATAAGGCGGAGTTGCAACGCCGGCTGCTTGATATGTTTGAGACGAGCCATCATCTCATGTCGTAAGTGGCGTGGCTGTTGCCCGCTCCGCTGGACTCTTGTGCTTCGCGCTCTTCTCGTCCTGCTCTTTCCTTTGTTCGCGCCATGTTTGATGGGCTCGAACGCAAAGCCCCCCTTCACGAGCTGAGTGCCGTGCTGCAGCCCCTGCCGCCGGACGACGCATCGGGGCCCGACCAGCGGCGGGTGCCCGAAGCTATCCTGAATCAAGCAGAGGCCGCATTGAACCCCACTTTCGCTTTGCGCTTGTAACTGGTGGCACGCTGGCCCCTGTACCCGCAACCGTATGCAACCCCACCTGCCCCCCCTATCCCGTCCCCCTCGCCCCCTCCTCCCCCCCTCCCGGCCTTCCGCACAGCGTCAGCAACGGGCAGCCACACCAGAAGATGTGGCAGGTCACGGCGGCGCAGCGGGTCATTGAGGACGTGTACGACAGAATGGTTAGCTCAGGCAGCTACGGCCGACCCACCCGCGTGCAGGCGCCACCGGCGGCAGTTGCCGCTGCGGCGGCGGTACTGGGCCGCGCCGCAGGCAGCGACGCGGGCAAAGCAGGGGGCTCGGGCAGCCATCACCACACGAACGGCGGCGCCCGGCATGCAGGGGCAGGGGCAGCGGCCGGCGCTGGGGGGCACGCTGGAGGGAGCGGGAACACGCTGGCTGATGCGATGACAGCGTACATTAGGAACCAGATGGCTAGCCAGACGCATGCGGGGGCGGCGCAGACTCGGGCGGTGCGGTGCCCGTGCGGGTCGGCCTCGGAAAGGGGGGTTATGCTGCAGTGCCGCGCCGCCGGATGCGGGGTGTGGCAGCACGCCAACTGCGTGGGGGTGGCGGGGGACACGCAGCCGGCGGGCGGGCCGTTCCACTGCGAGCTGTGCCGAGCCAAGCGGGCAGACCCGTTCTGGGAGGTGCTGGAGGCGGTGGAGATCATGGCGCCGGCGCGTCTAAACTCCAACAACAAGCAAATGATGGTGCGAGAGGGGCGCGGGGCAGGGTCGGCGGGGTCCCGGGCGGGGATTGGCGGGACAAGGCTCGGTGCCTTGCCGCGTTGGGCTCGGTGCCCTTGCCGCGTTGGGCCTGGGTGGGGTTGGCGGCTGGGGCTGCGCGGGGCTGAGCCTCGGCGTGGCAAGGTTGGCGTTGTGGTCATGTGGGGATGACACGGCGCCTCATTCCCACATGGCCAGCATGCGAACCCTGCCACGCCGGCGGGGCGGGGGCAGGGGCAGGGGCGGGGGTGGGGGTGGGGGTGGGGGGTCAGCGCCGCGACGCAGTCTGCCGCTGTGTGCCTTTGCCAGGCGCGAGGCGTGCCATATTCCACTTGCATTAGGTATGTCCTTGACAAGCTGCGACATACTTGGTTGCCGGGTTTGTGCTCTGCAGGTCAACAACGTGAACCACAAGGTGCGCACAGTGGAGCGCCACTTCACCCTCACGCCCGCACAGCACGCCAAGTTCCGCAGCCGGCAAAACGACTCGCAGCTGCAGGTGCGTGCACGCGCAGCTCCACGGCTGCCCATTACACAACGTAACTCGCATGCCGTCCAGGAAGGTCTAGTGCTAGAAGCAAATTGTGCGGTGGCAGCATGGGTTGCCATCCGGGGTTTGAAGCGCCGCCGCCAAGCTGGCTCCTTAAAGCAGCAGCCTGCGGGTTGACTGGTACTGCACTTGCCCCGGCACCTGAACATCTTCACGGCCCAGCCCCTTAGCCACAACGAAGCCGTGGTATCATCAAATGACCCCAGCCGGTCTCCAGGCCATGCGTCTCCTGTCCTTGTGTCGCCCTCCCTGCAGCTGGCATGCCTGCAGCTGAACGACGCGCTGTCGTTCCGCTTCCACTGGCCGCTCAACACCAACCTGGAGGTCAACGGCGTGCAGTACCGCGTGTACAGCCGCAACAACACGCAGAAGCTGGGCGCCAACGGGCGGGACGAGCCGGCCAACATCAGCACGCTGTGCGCGCCGGGTGGGTCCTGGGTCCTGCTGCTGGGAAATGGGGCCGAAAGGAGGGGCCAGCTTTCAGAGAGAGAGCTTTCAGGAGACCTTTGGTAACGGCTTACTTGTCGGGGCCGCAGACACGTGGTGCAAGTCCGCAAGTTGTGGGCTGTCTGCACATGCGTGGGGCATGGGGTGATGGCAAAGCGCAGCTGCCAGGCCTCCGCCGGAGAGAGCGTTGGATGAAAGGCGATGCTCCAGGTGGAGGTTGAGTCCCCTCGCTCTCGCCCGCAGGCCGCAACCACATGGTCATGTCGTGCGCGGACAACAGCCCCTACGTGGTGCTGGTGCTGCTGGTGCGGCGGCGCAGCGTGGCGGACGTGCGGCAGCTCATGGCGCCGCAGCTCAGCATACCGGACGCAGTGGAGCGCGTGCGGCAGCAGGTGGGACGGCACAGCGGCAGGCTTGGCGGGCCACGCGGGGCCGGGCGGTCGGTGGCCGCCCAGCCCGCACACTGCGTTGCGTTGCGTTAGCGACTTCGGAACAAGGGCCCACAGCACGGTGCCTCGCCCCCGTCGCCATATGCGGCGCCTTTGCTCCCCTGTTTACCGCCTAAACCTGCCCGTCCGTTCCCACGGCAGCTCCACGCGGACGCCGACGACGAGCTGTCCACGGAGCGCACGGTGCTGTCGTTGCGCTGCCCCATCCTGGGCAGCCGCATGCGCGTGCCGGGGCGCTTCCGTGAGGTGCGCGGCCTGGCGTGCTTCGACCTGGAGGCCTTCCTGGAGGGCGCGGCGCGCACACGCAAGTGGCAGTGCCCCAACTCCATGGCGCACTCGAGCGTGCACTCGCTGCAGGTGCGGAGGAGGGCGAGGGGCAGGGGGCGCGGGTGCTACCACTGAAGTGCGCGCGGGGATGGGGAGGAGGTGCGGGGCCGCAGGAGGCATGCATGGGGGGGGGCGGTGTTAGGGCGTGCGAGGCTGCAAGCGAGGGGCGGTCTGGGAGCACCAGCGGCGAGTACCGCGGCTATCGTCTGCAGCTGGTGCGTACCATGCGCAGCACCTGTGCTGCCTAGGGCAAGGGTGCTGCATCCTGCCCCGTATGTAGTCGGGATGCTGTTCGCTACCTGCCTCAATGCTTAGCACACCTCCCATCCCGCGGATTCGCCCATCCCAGATCGACACGTACCTTCAGCGCATCCTGGAGTGCCTGGCGGAGCAGCCCAACGTGCTGGAGGTGGAGGTCTCCCCTGAGGGCACCTGGCGCCCCGCCGGCAGCAGGGAGCGCTTCTATTCCGTGCAGCACGACGACCCGGAGTCCTTTGTGCGCATGGCAAAGGAGCGGCTGCTGGCAAACGGGAGCGCGGGCGGGGCCGCGGGCGGCGGCGACGGCGCGGGGGCGGGGGGTAGCGATGACGACGAGGAGGAGGACGAGGAGGAGGAGCTGCGGCAGGCGGCGGCGGCGGTGGCGAGCCAGGGGCAGAAGCGTAAGCGGCCACCGTCGCCAGAGGTGATTGTCATCGACTCGGATGATGAGGACGAGGGGGCCCCGGCTGCTGCGCCCGCGGCGCAGCAGCCGGTGCAGCAGGGAGCGGCGGTGGCGGCGGGTGCGGATGCCAACCCGGGCGGGGGGGCGTCAGGGCACGGCCGGCAGCAGGCGCCGGGGCTGCAGTCGCAGCAGCCAAGTGCTGGGGGTGCGCAGCAAGCCGGCGGCGGCGGGTTACGGATACGCCTCGGCCCGCGGCTCGTGGCTGCTCCAGGAGGGGCGGGCGTGGCGGTTGCTCCGCACGGCGGGGTCACGAGGGCTCCGGCGGCGGCCGTGCAGGCAGGACACGTGGCAGCGCAGCGGCAGCACTTCGAGGGCCTGACGCACCAGCAGCACCACAACCAGCAGCACCACCAGCAGGGGCAGGGGCAAGCGCCTGCCGCCAACGCGGCGGCGCCGCTCATACTCCGGCGGTTGCCGCAGCAGCAGCATCCTGGAGGAGCTGGGGCAGGAGGGGGCGGGAGTGGGGGTGGCAGTGCAGGGACTGCCGCTTACCAGGCACAGGCTCAGGCGGCGAATGGGGCTGCGGGTGGGGGAAGCGGGGCGGCGGGGTCGTCGGTAAGGCCACCAGCGGGAGCTACTGCTTCTCGGTCAGCCACAGACGCTATTCGCATTCTGCTGGCCAACGCCATGGAGGCAGCGGACGCGCAGGGGGCAGGCCACGGGGCACCGGCGGCAGGTGTGCCAGCGGGGCTGCCGGCCATATGGCCGTACAACGGTAACCAGAATGCAGGTGCGGCTGGTGGGGGAGCGGGAGCGGCAGCGGCGGTGGGCGCTAATGGCGGCGGTGCGCAGACGGCGGGCGTTACGCGGTGGCCGCGGGTGCCGGTGGGGCCTGCCAACGGGCCCGTGCCCCTTGTCCTGCCGTTCGTGCAGCCGCCGCTGCAGCAGCAGCAGCAGCAGGCTGTGTACGGCAACTACGGTGCATCGGGCAGTGCAGTTCAGCAGCAGCAGCAGGGTGAGGGGGGGTATGAGTGCATAGTCATTGAGGATGACGACGGTTACTAGGCAAGGAGCGTTTGGCAGCTGCCGCAGGCTTGTTTACAATAAAACGCGCTTAGAGACATCAGGAGGCAGCCTTGGCACGATTGAGCGGGCAGCCGTCCTGAGGGTATGAGACAGGCCGTGGGTCTATGGTACTGACACAACGGATGCTCCATGCATGGTTTACTTGCTTACTTGACGCTGTTGGTGGCCACGTTTAGCACGTGTGTGGGGAGCGCTGCACTGCAGCAGCCGTTGCTGGAAGCACCCTGTTACCGTTCGCGTACGGTCGCACGGTGAGACATGTCCTGGCGCATTGCATAGCGTGCGTGGTAAGCCGGTGGTAGGCTGTTAGTCCGCCGGGGGCAAACTGCTGGCTGGGTTTTAGGGCGGACCCCAAGACCGTGATGACGGCACAGGGCCCGATCGATTTGCTCTTGAGCAGCATGTACCGTACCACGATTCCGCTCAGGCCATCATGGCTGTTGTGCTCGAGGGCTCGGCGTGGCCTTGTTGGTGAGGTGGGTTGCTGTGGTGTTACTAATATGGGGCCTGGAGCGCCCTTGCGTGCATGCACAGTGCGCTGGTGTTGTCTGACAATGCAGAGGATACGAACTGGGATCTGCATTTCGCATGCAGTCCCGGGACCTGGACCGATTCTGACCAACCTGACCTGGTGGCCTTGACTCGCACAGACTGCATAACGAACGAGGGTTCTGGCTACACCTGATAGAGACCAGGCGTGAGCCTCAAGTTTAAGGGACTGTTGTGGGCGTGTTTTTGGCGAGACGTACTCCGATGGCTGGGCTTGAGTGCCACATCAGCGACTGTGTCCTGTTGTGTAACGGAAGGCATCTTGCTACCAGTCTAATTACAAGCCCTGCGCAGGGTTTCTCTTGCCAATGGTAGGGTTCCAGGGCCAGTCCTTCTGGCCAGTCTGCTTTTCGTGCACCGAGCACCACAGCGAAACCTAGTCCGAAACACGCACGTGAGTACTAAGTACAGAACGCCTTAGCACCTGCCTCGGGCTTGCATACAATGCGTTGCCCTGCTCCAAGTCTTATCAGCATCACCAGCTGCACTTTACAAGAACACAACCAACGCTGCTCCAATGGCACTGAAGCTTGCTCATCTCTCCAGCACAAAACCCCTGACATACAGCACATGGTGCACATGGCAGCTCCCGTACACGGACGCCCCAGTGCGCATACCGCAAGGCGCAACCAGAGCGAGCAAAACTCCGCGTTTACGGGTGCAACTGCCTCTACCACGCAACAGGCGGGACGACCCAACCCGCCTCTCAATCCGGCAGCTCAGTCGTCGTCCACCCACTCCCTGCGGTCGGTCCACTTGGGTTTCCGGATCTTAGCAATCTCCTCCTGCAGGAGCAGTCCAAGCAGATGGGGTCAAGTCATTACAACCAAGTGGCACGATTGGGGCGTTAGCCCTGTTGCCCTGGGCGCGTGCACTCGGACTCCAGAGGCCAGGGCCTCACCTCGGACATGTACTCCCCAGTCTGGTTGAACGTCGCGCGGTTCAGCGCACGCAGCTCCTCAAGCCGCTCCTCATCCTTCTCCGCACGGTTGATGTACCAGATAGGAGCGCCCAGGCCAGCGACAAGGCCGAGGACACAACCCGCGACGGCAATCTGGGTGTCAGGGTCAGTCCAGTCGATCTCAATCGCGCGAACTGGACGGCAGGCGCGCTGACGAGGGGGGAGGACACTCGAGCGACGGGCAACGGGAGCGCGCGCGGCTGCGGTGCAGCCCCGCAGGGAAGACTTGTGCATGGCCAGGGCCATGCTTGCAGGACCTCTACAATGTGTAGACGCCTCTATGTAATCAAAGGGTACATCGACAGTGCCAATGTATATCTAAATCGGGTACTGCAATGAAGCTAGGCGTCTCTGGCTGTATGTCATTCTGGCAATCCGTGGCCACAGGTGAAGGCCAGGGCCAGCGGAGCTGCGGGCAATATGTATGCAAGTTGATACGATGCTTTACTAGCTATGATGTACACGGCAGTGCAAGCCTGTTGGCCTTATGGTGAGCTGCCTGCTGACAACAGTTGCCACAGGCAGTGGTGAACCAGCAACAGCGCAACGAATAATATACTCTACGTGATGCATATAGCTTCAAATGCAGTAGTGCGTACTCACCTGCAGCCGGCAAGGAGATGGGCCCGTGGGTCTGCGTTGGAACCTGTCGAGGGAGTGGCAGCAAGTGGTGCAGCTTCCAGCCTCCAAGGTCACACCATCACCATGGCTACCCACTGCACTGTTGTACGCAATCTCAGTGACGGGCATATCCTGCTGGGCAAACCTCGTAAGCCCCGCCTTCTACCCTCTATCATCCTTGTCGTGTTCCGTCATCAGGTCCGTGCGTCATGCTGCAACCTTACTAGCAAACGCACCGATTAAACGTGTACGTTTTCCTCTTGAACAAGCCTTGTACTCCAGAAGCACTTACAAGTACGCCTTTGAACGTTACTTTGACTGCAACGGTGCTTGGAGAACGAGCGCAGCTCCGTATCGCTCGCGCAGATCTGGGTCAAGGAAACCCTGTTTGGTCGCGCATGGACCTCAACGCAGACCCTGCAATAGATGCGCCGTTGCGGAGCGACCGTGCCATAGGACGCGCAGGGGAGTCCTGCTGGACACATCGTGAGGCGGCAGCGGCATGCACAAGAAACGTTAACCTAAACGGGCCTGGCGGCAACGAGGGCTTTTGCGGAAACGGCACGTGTTTGGAGGACGGCATAACCCTCCCGTCGGTCAACCAACGCTACGATGCCTTCGAAGCGGACGCAATCCTGCCCGGTGGTGTGGGAGGTCCCCCGCAAGCGGTCGGGCAGCTCAACGGCATCGATATGCAGGACAACCGGGAGCATCGCGCCCGTCCTCCGACACCGCACGCTCAACATGACGCGAAGGGCCAGTCCAGGGGAGCCCTCGGTGAGCTCCAGAGCGGGTCAGATGGCAGCCGTGATGACGAGATGTGCACCGTCAAGCCCATGTTCCACGTGATGCCCCCCAGCGGTTGGGGCTCCGACCCCAACGGGCCCATCTTCTGGAAGGGCCGCTACCACCTGTGAGTTGGCCCCGAAGAGCGAAGACGGTTGGGGTCATACCTGGCTTGGGCGGGCACGCTCAGGGGTTACGTCCTCAAACGTGAACCAGCATGAACTTTGCTGATTGTTATAGCCTTAAAAGGATGCAGCCGCTGGCGATGCGCGAGTGCCCCTGAGCCCTTACCACGTCCCCTGAGCGACCCGTGCCCTGTGGTGCCGTTGCACCGCCACCGCCCTGCACCCCGCCGCTCGCAATTCCAGTACCCCACCCCTGCCCTTCCCTGCTGCCTCCCGCCCCTCCCCCCGCCTACCCGCAGCTTCTTCCAGGCCCGGCCGCACACGTGCCAGTGGTACTGGGGCATGCGCTGGGACCACGTGGTGTCGTACGACATGGCGCATTGGGAGCGCCTGCCGCCCGCCATCGTGCCCACGCCGGGGGGCACGGACGCCGACGGGTGCTTCTCGGGGGCCATACAGGTGATGCAGACCGCCGCAGCAGCAGTCACAAAGTTGCACACTCTGGTAGCCCTTTACCTGAGCCGAAGGGACTGCATGTCCTTAAGAGATCCGTTCCACCTGGGTGGCCACTGGCCAGTCAGTTGTGATAAACATATATACTAGGGCCTGCTACGCCGTTCGCCTCCACCTGCTCGCAGCCTGACCCCCGCACGGGCGTGCCAGTGTGCTTCTACACTGGGGCGCGGCGGCGGGCCAACCTGGAGGTGCAGCTGCCGCACCCGCCCCAGGACCAAGACATGGGGCTGGGGCACTTCGAGAGCCAGTGCTGCGCAGTGTGCGACCCAGGTGCGGCCATGGGCGCCGACGGGCAGCGCTTCATTACAGTGTGGTGTGTAATCCACCGGCACACGATAATCTGCAGCGTACAATACTGTATTGCGCTGTCGCCGTTCCACCCTTGCGTTCCCTCAGCCAGTTTGGCCACCTGCATTTTTGCTTCAGGCTGCAGCATCTGCTTTCTGTGAGGGGCTGCCGCTTACCACGTACCAAGCCAAGCGCAACCTTCATCAGCGTGGCCCTGGACGTGGGCGTGTCTGTCTGAGCATGGCAACGCCCAGTCACGATGCCGTCATCCCTGCATAGTAGCCAAGCAGCCGTGCAAAGCTGCCTGGCAGGTGCCTCAGCAACCTTGAACTGTGTGTTCGTTTCCTTGCTGGCTGCCGCATGTCGCGAGCACAGACGACGAGCTGCTTGAGACGTGGCACAAGGTGCCCGCGCCGCTGATGGAGCACCCGCACACGGGGCAGGTCAACGCGTGGCGCGACCCGTGGTTCGTGGAGCGCGGCGGGCCACGGGAGGGCGAGGAGTGGACCATGCTCATAGGCAGCGGCGTCAAGGGCGCGGGCGGCATCGTGCTGGTGTACCGGTCGGCGGACTTCACCAAAGGCAAGTGTACTGGGAACCGGCTGGACAGGAAGGCCGGCTGGACAGGACGGCAAGGATAGTATGTTAGGAATGTAAAGTACAGCAGGTGGCCCTTTTCACAGCTCCTGTCGCACTTTGCGGCCACAGGTGCCTCGGCATCTGTGCGGGTGCGTGCTCAAAGAAGTAGCGCTGTTCCGATGTACAACGTCACACGCCTTACGGTATGCACACGTTCCGTACGCCCCTTATGCGTGCTTCACGCCCCCAGGGTGGCGGTACGTCGGGGACCTGTGCAGCGCCCGCGACTCGCACATGGGCGTGGTGTGGGAGTGCCCCTTCCTGGTGCAGCTGCAGCCGCTGCCGCTGTGCGCACACGTGCTGCCCACCGCCGACCTGGCGGCACACGGGGCGGCCGCAACGGGGCCTGGTATGGCGGCTGTGGACATCCCTGCAGCCTCCGCCAACCTAAGCCCCATCGCCGCAGCAACCGCCGCCGCAGCAGCAGCAGCAGCAGCAACGCCCGGCACGCCGTTCCTCGGGGTCGATGCCGACCACAGCCAACATGCTTTCGCCACCGGCACCACCACAATCTCCATTGCCGTCTCTGCAGCTGATGTGCCCGCCGCCGCCGCCGCTGCCACGACATCTGCCGAGGACATTCAGCCGACGGCGGGGCCGCCAGCTGATCCCGACCCGCCCTGCCATGTGCCGGTGACGGTGACGGTCCCCCTGGCGGCGGTGCCCGGCAGCGTGGACCTCCCCCGGCTGCTGAGCCAGCAACCATCCGCCGCCATCGCCGCCAGCTGCAACATCAACAGCATTGCGGCGGCGGCGGGCGGTCCGGTGGCGGCGAGGGCGGCAGTGGACGCCCTGGCGCACATACTATCGGCGGCGACGGCGCCGCCGCTGCCGTCGGCCGGGGAGGAGGGCAGCTGCAGCTCCAGCCATGGCGACATAAGCAGGAATGAGGCGCGCGGCACTGCTGCTGCGGGCAGCGACACCGCCAGGAGGCTGTTGCTGTACCAGGAGGCCCATGACCAGGAGGAGGGCAGCGCCAGATGGCTGGGGCGCGCTGTGTCAGACGCGGAGTGCACCCTGTCGTGCAGCCCGGATACGGAACGGACGTCCGGTACGGCGTACGGAACGGGATCCTTCGCGGCCAGGAGCATGGGCGGTACGGCTGCGGGGTTTCCCCTGGCCCTGAGCACCGCGCCGCTTCCGCCGCCTTCGCCTGGCCGCAGCCCCCGACGCAAGGGGGTGCGCTTCAGCACCCCGCCAGCTGCCGATGGGCCTGCGTGTGCGGCAGCTGCAGCGTCTGGCGGCCCCGGGGCTGACGAGCATCGTGTAACTACCATCGCAAATAGCACGGCAGTGAGCAGCAGCAAGGCGCACATCTCGGGCGACACTCACACCACCATCACCGATGCCTGCCCAGCCGCCCACCTGCAGCGTGCAGGCGCCTCTCGCCTTGCTACCTCTTCCTCCTGCTCCGCCCTCGCTACCCCTGCCACAGCTGCTCCCCTTGCTGCCTCAGCGCGCATCGCAATGGCAGCCCCAGTGCGGGATTTGCATGCTATGGTGGGCGAGGTAATGGCGATGTCAGAGCAGAAGCGCCAGCAGCGCCTGCAGCAGCAGCAGCAGCAGCAGCAGCAGCAGGGTGCCGGGAGCGCCACGCCCACACCAGCCACTGCGCGCAAGCCCCTCCCCCGCGCCATCAGCCTCCCCACCCTGTTCCCTCCCCAGCGCTCCACGGAGCAGCTGCTCGCCCCCGTCACCATGCGCTACCACAAGGCACAGCCGCTGGTGGAAGACATCAGCACGAATCTCTCACAGCAGGATATCCCGGCCATCATGCACAACGACGTTGAGTGCCAAGCAACACACGGCCACGCGGTGTCCATACCCCCCGAGGGCCGCTGGATGTTCGGCTGCGCGCCCGACGCCTGCCACATCTCCACGGGCCTGGTGGGCACCCGCGTGACGTACTGGATGGGACGGTACGACAGCCGTACGGCAAAGTACGACATGGACGTGGACGGCGGCGGCGCGGCGCTGGACATGGGCAACACGCTGTACGCGCCCGCCCTATTCACCGACCCACAGGTACGGCTGCTCGTCACCCTGGCGGCGGGACGGATACGATTGCTCGAGAAGGGCGCTATGCCTCATAGCTTGCATTGCATGTGCTTGGTGCTTCAGGGAGGCGGGCACACCTGCGGGGCGGGAGCGCGGACGACCTCTTGTCGGCGTCAGCAACGTGTGATTGTACAGTTTGCACGGGCCTGTCCCCAGCGCGTTGCCCTGCCGTAAGGCTTACTTACCTCTCTGCAGCAGCCCTGTGATTGCCCGTTGCAGACCTGATCTCACATTTGCCCTAACGGCTTGCCGCGTCCGCCCCCTCCCTCCCCCCCCCCCCCATCACACGCCACACGTTCCTTTCTTTCCGCCGTTTACTGACGTTTCCCTCTCGCCCTTGTGTTCTCTCCACTCTGCCGCGATGCTCTGGT
>VFQN01000543.1_pt1 | contig 69324 bp, 100 predicted proteins | sample 3512371 | NCBI WGS metagenome assembly VFQN01 (sample SAMN10412370, study PRJNA504923) | tailings metagenome | isolation source: Replicate 2 from Balatoc abandoned mine | place: Philippines: Itogon, Benguet | collected 2017-08-28 | reverse complement strand
AGTTGAGTAACCGTAATTCAGTAGTGGTTGGTTGCAGCGACCGACGCAAGTGCTTCATCAATTGTCCCCGCTAGCCCCTGCTACACTCCGTATTTCATCCAGCCACCCCCTTCAAAGAACTCAATCTCAGCGCCCTTCCACCGGGGGGTCAGTCCCTGCCCCTTCAGCCTCTCAAAGATGCCCTGCCTCTCCTTCCGTAGGGCGCGGCCCTTGGCCGTCAGGTAGGGTGCCACCACTGTTTGCGAAGCAGCCCGCACGGCCTTTGCGGCGCGCAGGAAGCTCTTCCTCTGCGTAGGCGTCACGGACACCACCACATTCCACGCGTTACCCGAAGGCGCCTTCCACGCGCGCACGTACGTGCCCTCTAGCCCCCCCACCCCAAGCCTCGTATGCTCCAAAATTAGCACACAGGGACGTGGCGCCGTGGCGCTCAGTGCAGCTCAGCATCAGGACTGCAGCACGCAGGAGCACGAGTCTAACAAAGACAGGGACTGACAGGGACCAGAGCGCCACGCGCTAAATGGCCATGTGGTGTGCAGCTTCAGTTTCTCCAGCTGCGCACCTCACGCTTGCTCCCCAATGCCGCACAGCTGCACAGTGTGGCATAGAGCACGCACGCAGCACTATCAGTTGCACCTGTCCATCCACGTCCACCTAGCTACCGCACCAATCAAGGCCTAGCACCAAACAAAGCCCTCTGATAGACAGCCTACATGCAACCGTCGTACTGTGCGCAACTACGCGGAGCTGCCAACACACGGTCTTGTGCATCCCGGGTGTCAAGTATGGCCCATGGCGCAGGGACCTAGTCGATACGCCATGCAACATCCAGCCCACAACTTCCACCGTCGCCATTAGCGCTACCAATTAGTCCTTTGTTGCTGCTACTGCAGCTGCCTCAACCGCCCCCGCCAAGCCCCGCAGCCAGGCCGCCTCCTCGGCACTAAGGCCCCCACCCCTCACCCGATGCGCCACCGCCTCCTCCATGTCCCCCGTGCTGCCCACCGGCGCCCCCTGCTCCACCAGCCACCGCAGCACCGGCAGCTGGCACCAATGCCCCACCGCCCGTACCACCACGTCCTCCGTACCCCATGGCACGCCCAGCCGCCGCAGGGCGGACAGCGTGCCCCGGTCGGCAGCCTTAGCTGCACACAGGTGCGCGGAGTTCGTGAGACCCTGGCTCGTGCCCTCCACATGGCACCCACCATGCCGCTCCACCAGCCACCACTCTAGCAGCGCCTCGCACCCAGCCTCGGCGGCATCCCGTACCATCCATCCGTCATGCCAGGCCACAGGCGGGAGCTGCCCCTGCTGCCCCGGCCCCTGCACCTGGCCTTGTTGCCCCTGGCCCTGCCCCTGCTGCTCCTGAGCATGCACCTGCTGCTGCTGCCCCAGTTCCTGCAGGTATTGCACCAGGGCCAGCCCACCCCGCTCCGCTGCAAGGGACAATGCCAATTCCGCATCCCATCCCCTGCACCCCGCCACACCCACCAGCAGCTGCACCGCCTGCAGCAGGCCCCGGCTGCGTGCCACTGGGCATTCCGGCCACAGCTTAATGAAGCTGGACAGGTCCAGCCCCTCAGCCGACACCCCCGCCTCCTGCGCCAGCCACCGGACCATTGCCAAGTGCCCGTGCTCCGCCGCCTTCATGTATGCATAAAAGCTGAACCTTCGGCCGGCGCCGTGCAGGTATGCCGCCACGGGCACACTCCCTGACCCCGCTGCGTAGTTCGGGTCCACACCTAGGGCACCCTTACCGTCAGGCAACAGCTCCAACTCCCTTACCAGGCTCTGCACCGTCTTCAGCTGCCCCGCTCCAGCCGCAATCTGCACCAGGCGAACCAGTAGACTGTTTTCTCCCTCCCAATCCCCGTGCAGCTGCGGCGGCCGCCGCCCCTGCAGCCACCGCAGCTTTGCCAGACCGTCACGACCGTGAGCCACTTGGAATAGCAGGTGCCCCCACACAAGGTGGCCCTGCCCGGTTCCCGCTGCGGCCCTGGGCAGCCCACAGCCCGCCTCGTCCACAAGCCACTGCGCTGCCTCCAGGGTGGCCTCAGCCAGGAAGCACGTGTGTTCGTTCCAGTTCCCCCCTACCAGCTGGCAGCCCTGCTCGCGCAGCCACCGCAGCCGGGTCAGGTCCCCCGAGCGGGCAGCAGCGATCGCGGTCCTCGTATTGAGGCGGCAACGCGCGCCAGCCGTGGTTGCCAGCACCCACTCCATCTTGGCCACGGCGTCTGGGGTGGCTGACCCCGCTGCAGCATCCAGAACGTACTGGCTCAGGGCAGCACGAAGGCCGCCGCTGCCGCTGCTGCTGTCGGCAGGCCAAGACTGGAGGGCCTCCCACACCTGCTGCAGACCCGCCAGGTCGCAGTGCTGGGCTGCGGCTTCTAGGACTCTTCCGGGACTCAGCAGCCCGGGGCAATGGGACAGCAGCCAGCTCAGCAGCTGCAGATGGCCTGCCTTGACCGCTGCAACGCCGGGATCCGTCGTGAAGCTGCAGTAGCTGCAGTGCGGGCTGTGCAGGAGCTCGGGAAAGATGCTTGGCTGCAGCAGCTTCAGGGCTATCCCCAGGTTCACCTTACTCCCGCTGCTCGCAGCAGTGCTCAGCAGGTGGAACTTGTGCCGGAATGGCAGCAGCCGCACGTGCCGCTGCCCTGCTTCCAGGGCCCAGGGCACGGCGTGGGGTGGCAGCTGGTGCGCCAAGGATACAGTGCGGTCCTCAGCTGCGCTGAAGGCGTCGGCTGCGTCCCGGCACGTCAGGCGGCCGCTGAGGGCGCGCTCGTTGGGGGGCAGCAGTGTTAGGATGCGCAGCTGCAGGGCTGGGGGCAGCTGCCGCCTGGGGTCGGTGCCGCTGTTGAAATGACTGTTCATGACCGTTCAATTCTTCGTAGCTGTGCACAGAGCCCCGGTTGTGCATTTCCGCGCCCACATTAGCCCATACCTGTTAGCGTATCACAGCCCTAACGGTACAGACTATGCACTGATGTCACTAGAGCTCCCTGCGCCGCATAGTTTATGCGTGAGGGTGCTATCGGAAAGCGAGGTTTTCACTTTGTGGGTTTGCAAAGCCAAATGAATGCACGCAGGTGGTATTTTGAGAATAGGTAACATCTTTACTGCAGGACGCAAATGATACAGCGCTGGGGCTGTTGCGCGATTAAGGACTACTGGCAGCAGGGTGCTTCGGTGCTCGTCGTCAGGTCCGCTGCACGCTCATGCCCGCTCGCCGACGCACGCTCTGTACAGTCGGGCACATGGGGACGCTGAGTGGCACAGGACTGAACAGGGCTGAAGCACTCAGTAGCACGGTAGCACGCGCAGGCACACGTGTACCATGGTCAAGGGGACCAGCCGAGCGTGTTGCGCTTTCACCTGCACAAGCCCACCAAGCCTACCATGGTCAGGAAATCAGAGCGTGTTGCGCTTGTTTACTTATGCGCTGTACCTGACACCAGCTCCCTAATCCGGATGAACAGCATCCGCTACACAGCGCCACTATTCGCACATTAGCAGTCTCGCCCATCTTGCCAATGCCACGTGATCTACCGTACTGGCAACGACCTCGGATGGACATCCTTACGCAACGGACATACCTGGACACACTGTGCGGAACCACGCGAGCCTGCCAATCACGAAAGCCTTCCCGTTTGTCAAGTAATCAAGTATGACGCAAACGCCCTACTGCTAACTCGTGACAGAGTCCCCAACCTTCACCGTCACCCAGCTGAACACCCCAGCGGTACCGGCACCCTAGTCCTCTGCTACTGCTGCCTCTGCAGCTTTGCTGCCCCTGCCTCAGCCGCCCCCGCCAAGCCCCGCAGCCAGGTCGCCTCCTCGGCACTGCGGCCCCCACCCCTCACCCGACGCGCCACCGCCTCCTCCATGTCCCCCGTGCTGCCCACCGGCGCTCCCTGCTCCACCAGCCACCGTAGCACCCGCAACTCACACCCACGCCGCAAGCCTGCACCACCACGTCCTCCGTACCCCACGGCACGCCAAGCCGCCGCAGGGCGGCAAGCGTGCCCCTGTCGGCATTCCTGGCCGCAAACCGGTAGGCGAGCGCCGCAAGGCCCTGGCTCGCGCCCAACCCCCAGGCAGCCAGGGTGCCGCTCCACCAGCCACTCCAGCAGCGCCTCGCACCCAGCCTCTGCGGCATCCTGCACAGTTGTCCCGTCGGGCCAACCCGGGAGCTGCCCATGCTGCAGACCCTGCTGCTGTCCTAGCTGCCCCTGCTGTGGCCGTAGCTCCTGTTGCTGATGCCTCTGCTTTTCCTGCAGGCATTGCACCAGAGCCAGGTCGCCCCGCTCCACGGCATGGGACACCACGCCCCTCGCACCCCACCCCCTGCACGTCGCCACTCCCACCAGTACCTGCACCGCCTCCAAAAGGTTCCGGCTGCGCGCCTCTGCGCATACCGGCCACAGCTCTATGATCCTGGCCAGGTTCAGAGACCTAGCCGATACCCGTGCCTCAAGCGCCAGCCACCGGACCGTTGCCACGTTGCTCGCAACAGTGCCGCACCCGGCCGCTGCCTCCGGCACCTGCCGTCTTGCCGCCAGTCCCTATCTTGCCCGCGGCCGTAGACGTCGTACCGGCGGCTGCCATAGCTGCAGGGACGGCCTGGCTGACAGCTAACGGCTGCTGCTGCTGCTTCCCGCCTGCTGTCTCCTCGACTGCTGCCCGGCTGTCCACCGCACCCTCTACGTTGCTGCCCCCCAGCAGGTGGGGCTGGAGGCGGCGGCGGCCTAGCAGGGCGTTGCAGGTGCGAAGACAACTGGCATGGGGGAATCAGAACGATAAGACAGTAAAGTTCAACGAGAGCAGGTGGTCAGAAGCCAGGAAAAGAGCCCGCGGGGCTGCATGGGGTCATAAAGTAACGGCAAGGAGCAGGGGAGTTGAGGGCTGCAGTGGAAGGGTATGCACATCTCAAGCTGAGCCCACTATGCACCAACACGCCACGCTCAGGGTGTACGCCGGGGGTGACAGCTATGAGATTTAAAACACGCCCTGTGACGAAAGTTTTACTCCTGCATATACGCAGAACCATCTGTATGCCATGATGCGTGGCACCCACGGACGCACCTGAGGCGACACGTTCCTTCCTTTAAGGTACGCATGAACTCCAGTCTAGGCCCTGAGCCGCCTACATGCCGTTAAGGTAAACATGCACGCACCTGAGGCCTTTTGTAAACACCTAACCTAACACCAGTCTGAGTACAGACCCGCCTACATGCCGCTATGGTACATACGCACGCACCTGGGGCTCCCCGTAAAACACCTAGCCTAACACCTAGGCACAGACCCGCCTACATGCCACGTGGCCCACGCGCACGCACCTGCGGAGGCCCACGGCTCCGTCTCGCCCGAAGAAGCACGGCGCTGAAGGCACAAAGTCCGAGGGCACCTCGTACCGATACGTGACGTTGTTCATGTACGGCACGTGTCACAGGTGGGGTCCGTGTGGTACCCCGGGTCACTTTGGGCGATGGGAAGCAGGACTCCCCTGATTGCAACGGTGCCGCAGTACGGCATCAGGCAGGAGCTGCGGTTGCACCCGCGAACGCAGCATCTCGACAGCACTGTTGTTTGACCCCACACATAGCCGCAAAAGCTGCAGGGGCGCCGAGTCGCAGCTAGCCGATCTGTATCCCACACGCTGCGTTCCTTGTCCGTACACTGGCACACACAGCGAATGCGTGACCGTGGTCGACGGCTTCCTCGGCGTGTGGACGGTCACGCAGCACGTGCTATATGGCACGTGCACGTGCCGTGGGCCCTTATGCGTGCTCTGCATGCATGTGGCATGTCCCCATGCGTGACATGATCAGCAACAACCAACCACCGTGGTCCGCATGTCATCATCGTGCCTTACCTGCCATGTCGTACACGCGTGCCCATGGTACCTCCTCCCTTGTTGCCCGAGCACCAAAGTGAGCAACACTGTAGCACGCATCGCGCCCTGAGAGGCAGCGCAACCCACACGAGCGTGTTTCGCCTTATGTGGACTCCAACTGGAACGACCCCCCTTCCAGCTAGAACGACCCCCTTTCCAACTAGAATAGCTCCCGTTCCAACTAGGACAGTCCCCTTTCCTTCCCCGTCCTCCACCCTTGCTGCCAGCACCTACCACGTCCTGAGGCCGCCCAGCGGGAGGGTCACCCTCGAGTGGAAGGCGGCGCTGAAGGCCTCCAGGCCGCTAACGCCCAAGCTGCCTCGTACACTTCACTGGCCAGTACGGCAGCAATGTTGGCGTTACTGGCCATGTCGCCGTCGGCGGGCTGCTCGACCCACGCGCCGCCGGGGCAAAAGACCGCTGCGTGCAGTGACAGCAGTGCGGTGATGGAGCACTGTCTTGTGGCATGCATGACACAAAACCATTGCATGGGCCGGCGCTTGCTTCACAACACCGTGACCTTGGTGTATGCATGAGAAACGCACACTGCCGGGAAGTAAACCGAGAGGCGTGCTGGAACTTGCACGGGATGGGATATGTGAGCAGGTGTGGGGTATGCGGTGCACAGCTTGCTTGCTGATGCGCAGCTGCGCATGCTCAGGCCTTGCTGCCAAGCTTTGCGAGCAGTCTGACTTACTTGGGAGGGGTTCGGGGTCCACATCAGGTGGTGGGGGGGGCCGGGTGGGGCGGCCTGCTGGGGATGGGATTTGTGAGGCACGGCAGCAGATCGCGGCACGTGTAGGTGTGGATATCCTTGCAGCACCTGCGGGGCAAGCACATGGAGCTATGGCGGAATGACCCAGTGGTTACCGTGGAAAGCTACTGCAGGTTTTGGAGTAAGCGGAAGGCTGTGAACTTGCACATTCGCAGGACCAGCTAGGACGTGGTAGGGGGGGTGTGTGATGGGCAGAGGGGACGGCGCTCTGGGGTTTCCTTCGCACAGGAACTCTGCTTGCCAGAGCCTGTAAGCAGGCTGGGGTTGTGCTGCGCGTCCAGCTTGAGTTTACTATGATACGATATTTTCATTAGCATAATGGAACTGCATTGTCCATGCTTGCAACGCGCAGCACCGCGCTAGCCCCGAAAGCTCCGGAGAGCATTACCCGTGTATCTTTATAACGACCGTTTGATAATCCTTCTTGGTATGCCCACGCGTGTGACTGTTTTGTTTGTCCGGCGTGGTCATCCCTTGCTCATCCCTTGACGACTTGACATATACGGGAAGCAGTCAGGGTGCATCATCGGGGCATCGGGGGCCCGTTGGCCCGGTGGTGGCCCGGTGGCGCTTCGAGGCCTCCTTTTCAAACCCATTCCCCTTAATCTTATACAAACAATACCAGTATATATAATACTAGGCAAAGAATGCTCCGCGCACTCCGAATGTATGCTTCCTTTTCTGCCCAGGAACATCGAACAGCCGCTTACAGAATCGGCGGAACGGCGGTGCTTGTCTCCCAGGTGTTCACTGCTGCCCAGCTCACCATATGGGGCTTGCGCATGAATGAGAGGGTGAAGGAGATGAAGGAGGAGCTGGTTGACGTGAAGACAACGATGGAGGGCGTGGGGCAGAAGCTGGACTGCTTGGCGACTGACGTGCGGTCGCTCCGCAGCATGCTGGACCCGGCTGTGAAGAAGGGCTAGGGTAACAAGGCACAGGGGCGAGGTCAGGTGCATGGAAACACGTGCTTTTGAGCGCCCCAGAATAGCGTTTGTGGCGGGCGGCCGTGAACTGGACGCCACCGCCGGGAGGGCCTGGTGAGGGTACCAGTCGGGGCGGAGAAGCGCCATCTGTGGCAGGAGGAGCAGCAGCAACAGCAGCAGCAGGAAGACACAGACGGGTGGGCGCCGGCGCAAGCGCCGGCAGCGCCTCTGGTGCTTCTGGTGCATCGGGGGCATTGTGGCCATGGCAGCTGGTCGGCCAGCTAGCCGCCTACCTGCGTGGTCAGCAGCAGCAGCAGCAAGAGTGCAAGACCTGGTGCCCCCAAATTATGGCGAGCGCCGTAGCCTTTGAGGCTTTGCTGGAGCTGCGGGGGTCCGGGCGGGAGCGCAGGGAGGGAGGGGAGGAGCAGGCGGAGCAGCAGCGGGTGCACTTGGCGACGCTGAGGGCCGCGGTGGCTATCTTGCACATGGATCCCGAGAGCTGCCCTGCAGATGGATGGAATGCACGTGTTGCCGGGAGAGCTGCGCGGGGGGCTGCTGCTGCGCACATGCGCCTACCCTGCGTGTGCTAGCGGTGAGAAGGACAGCGAGGAGGCGGAGGGGCGGCTGGTGGCGTGCGGCCGGGGGTGTGGGGCTGCGTTGTACTGCTGCCAGGAGTGCATGGAGGGGCACGAGAGGAGCTGCGGTGCCGGGCGTTAAGCGGGGGGACCAGGTGCATGCTGCGCCTTGGGCGCTGGGGTGCAGGGAGGTTTTAGGGTGTGCGTGTGGCAGCGGCGGAGGGTGTGTGTGTGTGTGTGGCTTGGAGCTCGGTTACTATTGATTGGATCCGTGCAGTTGCAGGTTGCAACGGTTTGGAATGGTGGTGGCGTGGGGCGGTATAAGACAGGCACGGCTGCGTACATGAGCGGACCGCCACGGCTTGTGCGGGTGATGGGATCCGATAGTTTCGTGTCTTGACGGTACTGCCGCTGCCGCTTTTGGCCAGCCAGGGATTCCCGCATGCCCCTACTAGCACAGCGTTTTGCATGTTACGAGATGTGCTTGCCCTGTCTGTGACTGTGGACCACCGAAGCAGGTGTTGTGCCATTCGTACTACAGTACCCCCGAGGCTGCTGAGGAGGAGGATATGGCCCCTTCCTTGCCGTCGTGCGCTAGCAGGCTGTGCCAAGCTGTATCAAGCGGTGCAAGCGCCGACCCCCGCAAGGGTGTGCTGGTGGTATTGCAAGGAGGGGAGGGAAAGTCCACTGCAAGGACATGGTGCCGTACTTCAGTGTCAGTCAGACCACGGCGTGGAGATGGGCGCCGCAGCTCTAGCTTTCAGGCCCTGCCCAGGCGGCCAAGCCACGCCTCTGATAAACTCTTAGTATCAGGCGCTCTGCCGAAAACGAGCACCATGCGCTCGTTCTAACGGTCATGTCCACTGCAAGCCATTGCCTGCTCGCATACGTATGCTCCAAAGTTAGCACACAGGGACGTGGCACCTTGGCGCTCAGTGTCAGGACTGCAGCATGCAGCAGCACGACTCTCACAAAGCCAGGGACCAGAGCGCCACGCGCTGTTGCCCTTGTGCTGCGCAGATTCAGCATCTCCAGCTGTGCAACTTATGCTGGCTCTCCAACGCCGCGCGGATGCGCAGCATGGCACAGAGCACGCACTCAGCGCTATCAGTTGCACCTGCGCATCCACGTCCACCTAGCTACCGCACCGTCAGGGCCTAGCACCAAAAAAGGGCAAAACCCCACCACCTCCGGCGGGCAGCCTACATGCAACCGTCGTACTGTGCGCAACCATGCGGAGCTGCCAACACACCGTCTTGTGCATCCCGGGTGTCAAGTATGGCCTATGGCGCAGGGACCTAGACGATACGCCATGCGAAATTAAGCCCGCAATTTCCACTGTCGCCATTAGCGCTACCAAGTGCCTCTGCCGCCCCTGCCAAGCCCCGCAGCCAGGCCGCCTCCTCGGCACTAAGGCCCCCACCCCTCACTGCCCCCACCGCCTCCTCCATGTCCTGCGCCCTGCCCATCGGCGCCCCCTGCTCCACCAGCCACCGCAGCACCGGCAACTTGCATCCATGCCGCACCGCCTGCACCACCACGTCCTCCGTACCCCACGGCACGCCCAGCCGCCGCAGGGCGGTCAGCATGCCTCTGTCGGCCTTCAGCGCACAGGTACACAAACCACACACGGCCCCCGGCTCGTGCCTGCCATGCAGCAGCCCGGATGCCGCTCCACCAGCCACCCCAGCAGCGCCTCGCACCCAGCGTAAGCGGCATCTTGCACCGTCCTCCCATTGGGCCAGGCCACAGGCGGAGGTTGCCCCTGCTGCCCCGGCCCCTGCTGCCCCTGGCCTTGTTGCCCCTGGCCCTGCCACTGCTGCTGCTCATGCGGGCCCTGCTGCGCCTGTCGCTGCTGCTGCCCCTCCAAATACTGCACTAGGGGGACGGAGGTCTCCCCACTCCACGGCATAAGACAGTGGCCTCCCCGCCTTCCATCCCCTGCACCCTGCCACGCCCACCACCGCCTGCACCGCCAACAGCAGGTCCCGGTTGCGTGCCGCTGTGCCGCTCGGCCGCAGTCCTATCACGCTGTCAAGGTTCAGCCCCTCAGCCGACACCCCCACCTTCTGCGCCAGCCACCGGACCATTGCCACGTGCCCGCGCAGGCCCGCCTTGTCGTACGCGTTCACACTGAACACCAGGCCGGCATCGCGCAGGAATGCCGCCACTGGCACGCTCCCTGACTCCGCGGCGTAATCCGGGTCCTCACCTCGGGCACCCTTACCATCGGGCAACAGCTCCAACTCATTTTATCAGGCTCTGCACCGTCTCGAGCTGCCCCACCCCAGCCGCAATCTGCACCAGGCAAATAACATCCTACCTACATCCTACCATGGTCGGGGGGCCAAGAGTGTTGGGCTGGTGCGCTTATGCCGTGCACGTGCACCTGAAACCTGCTCCCCGATGCCAAATGAGCAGCACGGTCACACAGCACAAACAGTCACGCCTGAGCAGCCCCACCCGCCTTGCCAATGCCACACGACGTACCGTATAGTCAACGACCTCGGGTAGACATTCCGTTCCCAACGGACATACTCTGCGGAACCACGCACGCCTGCCAACGCAAAAGCGTTCCCGGGCGTCAAGGATGACGCAAAGCCCCAATTGCTACGCCCTGTGAAAGAATCCCCAACCCTCGCCGTCACCCGACGGAACAACCCAGCAACATCGACACCCTAGTTGTCCGCTGCTGCGGGATCTGCCGCTCCGCTGCAGCTGCCTCAGCCGCCCCCGCCAAGCCCCGCAGCCAGGCCGCCTCCTTGGAACAAAGGCCTCCACCCCTCACCCGACGCGCCACCGCCTCCTTCATGTCCTTCACTCTTCCCACCGGCGCCCCCTGCTCCACCAGCCATCGCACCACCGGCAGCTTATACCCCTCCTTTACAGCCTGCACCACCACGTCCTCCGTACCCCTCGGCACGCCCAGCCGCCGCAGGGCTACCAGCGTGCCCCTGTCGGCAGCCTTTGCCGCACATAGGTAGGCGGAGCTTGCACGGCCCTGGCTCGTGCCCTCCACGCGGCAGCCAGGATGCTGCTCCACCAGCCACTCCAGCAGCGCCTCGCAGCCAGCCTCTGCGGCATCCCGCACAGTTTTCCCATCGGGCCAAGCAACAGGCGGGCGCTGCCCCTGCTGCCCCTGCCCCTGGTCTTGTTGCCCCCTGCCCTGCCCTTCCTGTTGCCCGTGCTGTTGCCCCTCCTGCTGCTCTTGCTGACGCTGATGCGCCGGCTGCTGCTGCTGCTGCTGCAGCTGCCCCTCCAAGTACTGCACCAGGGCCAAGTCTCCCCGGTCCGCTGCAAGAGACAGTGCCAACTCCGCAACCCATCCCCTGCACCCCGCCACACCCACCAGCAGCTGCACCGCCTGCAGTAGGTCCCGGCTGTATGCCGCCATCCACTCCGGCCACTCTTCAATTATCCTGACAAGATTCAGCCCCTCAGCCGACACCCCCGCCTCCTGCGCCAGCCATCGGACCATTGCCAAGTGCCCGTTCGTTGCAGCGTCATAATACGCGCCAACGCTGAACCTCAGGCCGGCGTCGCGCAGGAATGCAGCCATGGGCACGCACCCTGACGCCGCTGCATAGTCCGGATCCACATCTCTTGCGCCCTTGCCATCGGGCAGTAGCTGCAACTCCGTAATCAGGCTCTGCACCGTCTCAGGCTGCCCCGCCCCAGCCGCAAGCTCCACCAGGCGAACCAGCAAACGCCTGTCCCCTTCCCAGTCCTCCTGCAGCTGTGGCGGCCGCCGGCCCTGCAGCCACCGCAGCTTTGCCGCCCCGTCACGGCCCTGCGCCACCTTGTATAGGAAGTGCTCCCAAAAGTTATGCTCCCGACCGGTGCCAGTTACAGCTCGAGGCAGCCCACAGCCGGCCTCGTCCACCAGCCACTGTGCCACCTCCATGGTTGCTTCAGCCAGGAGGCACGTGTATTGGTCCCAGTCCTCCCGCACCAGCTGGCAGCCCTTCTCGTGAAGCCACCGCAGTCGAGGAAGGTCCCTGGACCGAGCGGCGGCGGCCGCGGTGCTCGTGTTGAGGCGGCAATGAGCACCGGCCGAGGCGGCCAGCACCCACTGCATCTTGGCCACGGCGTCTGGGGTGGCTGACCCGGCTGCAGCATCCAGAACATACTGGCTCAGGTTGGCACGAAGATCGCTGCTGCTGCCACTACTGCCGCTATCAGCGGGCCAAGACCTGAGGGTGTCCCACACCGCCCGCAGACCCGCCAGGTCGCAGTACTGGGCTGCGGCTTCCAGCAGATCGCTGGGACTCAGCAGCCCGGGGCAGTGCGACAGCAGACAGCCCAGCAGCTGCGGGTGGCCCGCCTTGACCGCCGCAACGCCAGGATCTCTGAGGCGGCGGTAGTAGCTGCAATGCGGGCTATGCAGGAGCTCGGGGAAGATGCTTTGCTGCAGCAGTGTCAGCGCCACTTCCAGGTTCACCTCGCTACCGCTACTTGCAGCTGTGTTCAACAGCCGGAACTTGTGATGAAAGGGCAACACGCGGACGTGCTGCTGCCCTGCTTCCAGGGCCCAGGGCACGGCGTGGGGCGGCAGCTGTTGCCCGAGGGACGCAGTACGGTCCTTAGCTGCACTGAAGGCGTCGGCTGCGTCCCGGAAAGCCAGGCGGCCGCTGAGGGCCCGCTCGTTGGGGGGCAGCAGCCACAGGATGCGCAGCTGCAGGGAGGTGGGCAGCTGCCACCCGTCACAGTTGGCATGCAACTCCATGCTTGTGTTAGAACTTGTTACAGGAGCCTTCGGGGGTGCTGCAGAGCTGTTGGGCGACGTGAGGGGGCAGCCGTGAGTATAAAACGCCAAGCACAGGGGGAGTGGCTGGTTCCAATCGGTGGAGACGTTCCATATGTGCCAGCGACGCGTACCTTCCTACTGCAGTTCGCATTTGATAGTAGATAAGTCATTTAACAAGTCCGCAAGGGCTGCGTGCGGTTGTTCGGTCGCGATAACGCATTTGCGCTGTTGAAGCGGTCTACTTTATCCAAAAGAGTGCACGCCGCCTGAGGTAACGTCGCTGGCACTATTTGTAGCAGTATGGTCATGACAGCCAGCGATGGCGTTGTCAAGGCCTGAAGGCCCTGGAAGGCCACATAACAGCAGTACGGCACCAAGTTGCGGAGCCCAGCCAGGGCGCTGATGTGATGGCATCCGAGAGGCTTCGGGACCAGGCAGAGGTTGCGCTTTGACAGTGTTCCCTACTGAGCCACCACCTTGGATTCTAGTTGTGTACACGCTATTGCGAATCCACGCTGATTACACGTGCTCTGCGGCACCACTGAGTGTCGGCAACCAAAGGAACACTATGTGTCCCGGTGGACCGCACCCCTCAGAACATACTTCCGTTCGTCAACCCAGGCCCGTTATGCGGGCCTTCGCCCCGTACATGCCAGCTAGCGCTTCACAGGCGCTCCAATTGTTCATTACGCAGCAACAAGAGTTGCAAGGGGCTCGCACACGAGGAGCCCCTGAGGCAGGCCACAGGGAGAAGTCAACTCTCAACTGCTGGTTCATCAACTCGTCAGGTGCCCAACTCCTCCCATGCCACCAACAGAGTGAGTACATCAGGTGTTGTCTCCAACAGGTGGAGACGCTCAAAGGCATATGGTACCAAGTTGGCCTGGTTGGCCAAAATTGTGTCGCGCGAGCACGTGCATTACACACGTGCATTACGTACGGGCGATGTCCCAGCCCCGACACGGACACGTGCGCACACACGAACGCAAGACGCTCACTGCAAGCACCCTTGGAGGTAACCATGACATATGCTTCCATGTGCTTACTTACAGCATAAATGCAGCCGCGCGTTGAATTCTTGAAGCTCTGCACTGTGAGCGCCATAACAAACCAACCAGGAAACCCACATGGCCCTCCCCATGTGGCACTCCCCTGTGGCACGTCCTTGCCACTACTTGAGGACGTTGAGGTGGAGCACGCGACAGGCCCACACGTGGACCGAGAAGCCTCATAAAGGAGAGGGTAAAGAATGATCAGGGCATTGGCACCATAGATGCAGATGAATGACATTCCATGCCGCACGTGTCAAGGGCGAGCATTTGCGGATGGGGGGCACGGCCCGGGAACCAAGCCCCACACGCTCACGCGCCCCTCCCCGGAACAGCAACTCCTCACACCACAACACTTCCTACATCTTCGCCACCTCCCATGGCGCTGGCAGCTTCTTCCGCTCGCTCTTCGCTAGCCGGCAGCTCCACAGCCGCGGAATGTAGCTATCTAGTATAGAGTGCGCCCCGAAGTCGTACCCCGGCTGCGGGCACACCACGCACAGGTCGAAGGGCAGGCCGTAGCACCCCTCCCCCGAGGAGCACGAAAACCCGCAGCAGCTGGTCGCCACGCACGTAACCGCGTTGCCAACATCGAATATGCCCCGCGGCTCGATATCGATCATGTCCCCGCCGCCGTCATCACCACTACCGCTGCCGCTGCCGCCTTCCGCCGCAGCAGCCGTCCCCGCTGCTGCCTTGTTCGCACTGCTGCTGCTGCTGCTGCTGCTGATCGTAGTCTGCTTGCCATCCTCCTCCTCCTCCTCCTCCTCCTCCTCGGGGCACTCCCACGTCGCCGGCAGCTCCGGAAGCGTGGCCGCGTCGCTCGCAACCGTGCCGCACACCCGGCCGCTGCCCCCGGCACCTGCCTCCTTGCCGCCTGCTGCCCCCTTCTTGCCCGCGGCAGTCTCCGCACCGGCTGCTGCCGCAACCCCGGCGACGGCCTGGCTAGCAGCTGACTGTTGCTCCCGTTGCTGCCCGCCTGCTGCGTCCTCGGCCCCTGCCCCATCGTCCACAGCAACCTCTACGTTGCTGCCCCCCAGCAGGTGGCGCTGGTGGTGGCGGCGGCCCAACAGGGCGTTGCAGGCGCGAAGAGACCTGGGCGCGCCGGAGCAAGAAGTATAACATGCAGCAAAGAGTTGCAGTAATGGCAGGTGAAGGGTAGCCAGGGCGACGGGGGGCGGGTTTGCAGACCGCTGTGGGAAGCTAGGGTTCACGCATCCTAAGAGCACAATGCTCAGGCCACGCGCTGCCGGGACGTGCGGCGGACCTTTAAACGCTTACACGCAAGCTGGAATGCACTATCCTAGGTACAGGGCCAAGCCAGTGCCCCCACGCACGCACGCACCTGAGGCGGCCCACGGCTCCGTCCCCTCCAAAGAAGCACGGGGCTGAAGGCACAAAGTCCGAGGGCACCTCGTACCGATACGTGATGTTGTTCCTGTACGGCACGTGTTGTAGGCGGGGGCCAGGGCACACTCCTTCAGTGCCCGGCACACCATGCAGTTCAAGCAGCAGTAGCCGCTGCCTGCACACGCGGCGTGGACTTGTAGGCTGCAACGCCCTGGTGCATGAGCAGGAAGTGACACCCTAGCTACCCCTGTGGCTGGGGCTGTACGCTAGTGCCCCTGCGTGTGCAGGGGATGAGGGGAACTCACAGAGGGTAGACGTCCTGCCAGGCGCCGTTGCCCACCAGAGGTGAGGCGAACGTGTAAACGCCTTGGACCCGGACGCCTGGGGGTTGGTTAGGGGCAACGGGCCATGTCTCGCGCACGTGAGTCACGGTCAGAGGAAGAATGGGAGTGCCACAACAGGCCTTTTAATCCCAGTTGCAGACACGTGGACTGATTGACAGTCGCTTAACCGTGGGCGGTACCGGGTTTCAGAGCTGCCGACCTGGCAGCCCCGTCGCCGCGCGCAGCCACACTGACCCACCCTTGTTGAAGGTCCACGCAGCAAAGAGGGACGACATGGCCCCTCCCAGGGAGTGCCCGGAGAACCACAGGGGCTTGTTGGGCCGGCTGGAGGAGTTGCGGAACATGATGAGCTGCAGGGGCAGGAGAGCATGCTGCACCTTACCGATACCGCAACCAACTGTGCTGTTGGCCATCGTTGGGGCTTCTTACAGATAAGAGCCTAGCCTATTAACACAGAGCCCGAAGTAGTTTGGGGGAGCTGTGCCCTTGCCACGCGTGGCCGCGCCAGGAGGATAGCCCCTTGCAGCTAGTACCCAGCGCGTAGCTGCAACCCTGGCTGCAACCAAGGCGCCATGGCACATCCCTGCTGCGTACTTCCCCTACACAGCACGGCTTGAGGAGTTGCGTACTGAGCTGCAGGGGCGGCCGCGGGCGCGACGGCTTATCGTGCTGTGCCGGTGTCAACGCAAAGCACCCCACAAGCAACTTCCCGTCTGGGGCGCGCTGCCCATGTGTGTTATGGCTGCACCAGCCGGACAGGCCATTAAGCCGGGTGCATACCGTACAAGGCGCCACGACGCGGCCCTGCAGCTTGGTGCGTGCCACAAGCATTCCCTGGCCTAAATGCCCTGATCCCAACTGTGGAGAATGTCAGCCGCTTACTGCTTACATTGTCGACGAACTGGTCCTTGACAGCGCTGAAGGCGTCCAGGAAGCCGGAGCCCAGCTGCACGCCCGTGCCCGCCCCGCCAAACAGGTCGGTGGGCGTGGCCACCGTGCTGTCCAGGTTGGTGCCCAACTGTACGGCAGACGGGTGGCGTACGGCACGGAGGGCGTAGATGTACGGCATGCAGAAAAAGCAGCGCATCAGTGCTGTGTACGGTGCGGTGCATGCAGAAGCCGGACAGGTGCGCACTAACATTCTAGTGAGCCATTGCAAACATGTGTCAGGTGCCAGGAATTTAGGTAGCGTGCCCGGCTATCCGCTAACTGCGGCCATGCCAAGGATGGCTGCCTCCACCAACAGCCTCCGCTCTTGCTCGCAGCCCCGCCGGCTACAGCAAGCAAGGGTTACTGCTGTGCTGCTGGCCCTGCTGCTGCTGGTAATGCTGCTGCTGCTGCTGCTGCTCACACCCCCGTCTCATATCTCACCCAGTCGTCCAGGATGCTTTCCGAGCCGCGGAACACGCAGATGTGCGATCCGGGCGTGTCGATGAGCACGAAGTTGACCGATTTGCCAAGATAGCTAGCCCTGCACGAGGTGCAAAGGAAGGGCATGATGCTCAGCCATGTTCTGCAACGGGGGAGCCAACGTTAGGGGACTGCAACCGGCGATGGACGCTAGCCGCCTCGTACGGGGCGCTGTGCGCTTCCTGTCCCCACACCGGCCCATACGAGCGCATGTGAGGTCACAATACAATTTATATAGTATGTAGACCAAATATGACAAGCACTGACAACCGCGCCGTGCGTGGCGCCAGCCACGTGCCACGTGCTGCAGCGCCTCCTGATGCACCCTCTGCCACGCACGTTCCCAGGCCGCCCACCAGCAGGGCACTTTACAGCGTCGCCCCATGCCCCTGAGCCTGCACCTATGCGGCTTACGACAGTAACAGCCCAGAAAATGCAACTTAGTGTCCTTTTTGCTTTCCACCCGGCCCTCGCCTGTGCCAGAACGTACCACGTCCTGGGGACAGCTGCATGTCACTGACGTGCCGTGTCTGCCACGTGTCTGACACGCGCACTCGTGGTTACCCCCCCTGCCCTGTGCCAAGCACGGTGACACCGGTAACATCGCTGCCGCACGGTAGCACGCATGACGCTTCGAGCAGGGGAGGGGGGGTTCTGAGGCCGCCCAGCGGCAGGGCAGCCCACCAAGAGTGCGGTATGCCTCTGAGCGTGCCTCTACGCCTTACTGCGGCAGTCCCCCTGTCCCCCTCCCTTGTGCCGAGCACGTTCCACGTTTCAAGGCCACCAAACGGCAGGGCAACCCACAAGAAGTGCGGTCTACCATTGGAGTGCCACGCAGTACGCACGCCATGTGGCTTACAAGTTGCACCCTCCCGCCTTTCCCCCTCCCCCCTGCGCCGAGCACCTACCACGTCCTGAGGCCGCCCAGCGGGAGGGTCACCCTCGAGTGGAAGGCGGCGCTGAAGGCCTCCAGGCCGCTAACGCCCATGCTGGATTCGTACACCTCGTTCGCCAATACGGCAGCGATGTAGGCATTAGTGCGCACGTCGCCTTCGGCGGGTCGCTCGACCCACGCTCCGCCGGGGCCAAACACCTCTGCACGCCAAAAACAGCAGTACGGCAAGTCACCGACCTACCCAAAGCATGCACTGCTACTGTGTATTAGCCCTGTTACTGTGTATTGTGCATGGAGCCGTGGACGTGTACCCACTTGACCCTGTGTGCTGGGCGGAGGCAGTTGCCACCTGCATGGCTGCGCTTTCCCAGAGCGTGCTGGGTGTTGCAACAGATGGGTCAGGTGCATGCATAGGCACAGCGACGGAGGTCATGAGGTACGGGCACATGCGAGGCACAGGCATAGCGAGGCACGTCGCCCCACACGTTGAGGCCTGTACATCAAATTTTCAGGCACGAGCGGAGGCACCTTACTTGGGAGCGGATCGGGGTGCGAGTCGGGTGGTGGTGGGGGCGGGTTTGGTGGGCGGCTGGTGATGGGGTTCGCTAGGCACGGCAGCAGGTGGCGGCACGTGTAGGTGTAGATGGCCTTGCAGCACCTGCGGGGCAGGTGTGTTGAGCAAGGGCATGAGCATTAGGAGGGTGGTGCGTGCGTCCCAATGATACGCTTTCGAAGAAAGCTGTGGTTAGGTGGGAGCGGTGACCGGAAAGGCACGCACATGGGACGCACATCCCAAAGGCGTTCGCCAGGCTTCCCCAATCCCTGGCTGCCTCATGAACGCAACTACCACAGGCTACGGCAGCTTTCCGAATCAGGCGTAAGGGTCCTGTATGAACAGGATGCCTCAGCTAGGGCGTGCTATGGGATGGTGAGGTTATGGGTAGGGGGAACTGTGCTCCAGGGCATGCGGAGGAACGCGCTGCTGCGTGCCCGTGTTCAAGCCTGGACTTACGTCTCTTGAAAGGAGGGAGGAAAAAAGCATATCGTTGAGTCGGTGGTGATCTCATTATCATTACAACCTCCGTAGCCACAGCCGTTGTCTCTACAGTCTGTAGACGCGTATGAAGACCTGCACTTGAGGCATGCCAACATGCGGTCACGCAGTTATCCTTACCCTTAAGGAAGCGGGCTGCATGCCAAGTAATACAGTCAAAGAGTTCTGCACATGCACTCAATGCGAATGGATTACTTACACAGAGACTTGCGGCTTAGTCCCGCAACCTTTGCTGGACGTGAACGTCGCCGCGGACTGGCAAAGCCCGTTGACACAGGTCTGACCAGCGTAGCATCCCGAATTAAGATATATCGCAAGTTGCTGTGCGGCTGCAATATTCAGCCAGACGGCGCCAAACAGGAAGGCGGCACCGACGCATACTGGAACTTGTATACGCCGCATTCTCATTACTAGTGCCGCTTACGGGCCTACCTAACCAGCGATAACGCCAAATAATAAAACGAAGAACAACAAGCACCTGTGCCCTAACCCAATGCCAATGTACTGCCAATGTACTGCCAATGTACTGCTTAACTTCTTACGTCGCGACCTTTACCGTACATAGCACGTGGCAAGCACAGATGGTCCCACTCCCCGAGTCCCCGTGGCGTTTCGGTCTCGACGATGCGCAAATCTCCTGGCTGCACTTATGAACCGTCTGCAAATGCTGCCTGTCTGTACTCATCAGCGGGCAGGCGACAGTCCAGGCCCTGCAGCCGCCAGCCACGGCTCCCGTACGTGCACACCAAAGGAACTGCCCTTATGGCTGCACGACAGGACTGGGGGTATGTGTAAAACGCGACTGGGGGGTACCGACCGGTGCCGTTGCAGTAGAGCCGTACCTTCGCCACAACCGAAAAGCTGGCGGGCAGGGTGTTTCTGGGTGTGCTGCGCATGCAGCGGCATACATCTATCTCGTGCACTGGCCGGACAGTGCCTGGGGTTGGGAGCTGAGGCCGTAGCCAGCTGTGGCTCTTAGTGCACATGCCGATAGCTAGTTTGTCAACACGAAGGTGTCTGGGAAAGCTTAGATACGGTACTGCGCAGGAGCAAGCGTGGAGTAAGTAGGGGCCAGAGCACTGGCCCCGGCGGGGTCTAAGGCGTAGCTGGCATTTCAGGTGTGTCGGGGCAGGGCAGGGCCTCGGGGTGGTTGTGACCGTGGGCGAACCGTCTGCATGTACCGTACCATTACACATACAGGCGTACGCAGTAGTCCGCAGGAGAGCCAGGACCATCACATTGCGGGCCTGCGTGATGCGTGCGTAAGGCAGGGCTTGGTTCAAGGCGCAATGAGTTCCAGGCTCCGAGCGAGGCATGGGCCGTTACAAGAACGGTGTTCAACTATACCGTACACTGCTTCAAAGTAGGCTCGCCCAAACACTACGTACCGGGCCCTGAGCTGGAGCCGCTATGCCATCTTGCACATTTCCGCATGAGGGGCCAGGGACAGTGCCGTGGCTCCACACTGGAGGTAGCACAAGTACGGCAGACAACATGCACACGCTATCCCCCAGGGGAGCTGCCACGCTGCTCCTTGCATCGTAGCTAAAGCCCTGTATCTCCTTGTAGCTCAACCACCAACCTGCAGGCCCAAATAAAATAAACCCACCCTTGACAGTAAATGCACAACAGGCAAAATGCTACGGTATTGCCCGGAAGGGATGGGTCTTAATACGCCCTGGGTGCATTGGTGCGTCGAACGGTGTCCTAAAATACGTTAAAATTAATATGTACCAGTACAACATAATGGGTGCCGTAGGGCTGCCCCACACGTGTCTTGTATTTCCCCCGGCTATTGTGAGGCACCTCTAGGTGTCACAGGCAACAGGTGCGTACCCGTTGCTAAACATGCGCCAGAATATTATGCGGCCCATCGGAAAAATGAATAATGAATAGAGAACACAATTTGGGCTAAGTGAGGATGCATGAATGTTGTTGACAATCTGGACCAGTAAGAATGCCTTTGCGCACGACAGTGCTGCTCATATATAGAAGCCACTCCAGTGCAGAATGATCTGTACAGTGCATACCTTGCACAGTCAGACATGCGACAGCACCATGAATGGACACATTACCGTGAACGCCTCTGCATAAGCGCTATCCGTTGCAAGCTTTCTTCCACGCATGTAGTAGAGCCCTGCACGCTACGCCCTTGTCCTCGTGTATCCTCCTTGGCTACAGCACGCCCAGCTAACACACCTTCCAGCACACCGGCCCCACGCCCGTGTACCCCTCCCTGCACGTGGGGTAGCACAGCAGCCCGTTCTGCTCCTCCCCCGGCCCACACGTCATGGCCTCCCCCCAGCCGTTGCCGTAGCTGTCCTTGGCGCACGACACGCCGATGTCGTCCATGCCGGCGGGGCAGTCGGGTGAGCACACGCAGCAGCCGAACTCGTAGAACCCCGCGGTGCACTTGGCGTAGACGTAAAAGCCGTCATCGTCGCAGCCCTCGGGGTGCGCGGCTTGGCAGGCGGCATAGGCACCGCCCCAGCCGTCGTCACTGCAGTAGTCAGGGCAGTAGTCATCCGGGTCGTAGCTGTCGCGCCAGTAGGCATCTGCGGGCGCATGAGGTAGAAATTACCAACGTCAGTTACTGCCAAGTAAGGCTGTTAATCAACGTGCTTTAGCACCCAGTGGCGCAGGCACGTCCCACAGCGTACAGGTGCCCCTAAGGGTAGCAGCAGGATGCGAGTCACACCTGCATCACGCTCCGACACTTGTTCGTGTACAGGCCGGTGTGTCCCATGGATCGGTGGACCCACACCAGTACCAGAAAACGTACACACGCGCTCGCCAACCGCTCACCCGGCTTGCCGCAGAAGGCGCCCTCGTCGTCAAAGCTCGCGGGGCAGTCCTGCCAGCACACCGGCCCGACCATGGAGTAGCCGGCGTTGCAGGGCGGGTAGCACAGCAGGCCGGTGGGGTCCTGCACGGTGCCGGACGGGCAGGCGTCCAGCGGGCTGCCCGCGCCGCGGCCGTACGACGACAGGCAGTACAGCTCGCCGTTGATGACTAAAGCAAAGTCGAAGTCGTCTGCCGTACCGCCGTAGCCCACGCTGAGGATGACGCCGAGCTCGCCCTGGATGGGCGGGATGTCCAGCACGGGCAGCACGTCGATCTCGCCCTTGAGATCCAGGAAGATGGCGGCCTGGTTCTGGTCCACGTACAGATCCATGGCCGCCGTGCCCTTGGCGTCCAGCAGCGCCTTGAGCGCGTCTTGGAGGAACGGCACGGAGGCGAACAGCGCGTCCAGCTCGAAGCTTTCGGTCAGCGACAGCTGGAACTTGAAGTTGTCGGCGGCGATGTAGGTCCAGATGAGGTCCAGCTCGGTGGAGCGCAGGCCGGACAGGTCCAGGGTGAGGGTGTCCATGAGCGTGATGGAGGGGGAGCCGGAGATGCTGATGGCGAAGGCAAAGTCGGAGCCGCCCGCGCCGTCGTGCGCGGGGTCCAGGTCTGCGGGGAAGAGGGAGCGTTGGTGCACGTGTGTTAGCACGCTGAGCTGTGGGGTTGACGTGTACCGGTACTGAGCGGTAGCAGCTGACCAGGTTTAGCTACGTCGTACTACCGTTTAGGCGTGTGGTGAAGGAATTATGACTCAGCCAGCGTGGTTGTAGGCGGTGGCAGGCATAAAGACACGCGGTACCGCATCAGTCCCAGTGCGGCACCCACGGCACTCACCGATGCCCAGCCTCAGGCTGCCTGTGACGTCCAGCGTGGCCACCTTGGTGCCTGTGGGCGTGGCCAGCCCCAGGGCCAGGTCCGCGCTGCCGCCCACCAGGATGTTGCTCTGGAAGGACACGTCCGAGGTGGTGCCCTTGCCGCCGCCCGAGTAGTCCCACACGCCCTTGGCGGGCAGCAGCAGGTTGGAGGCGTTGGCGGAGTAGGCCACGGTGCTGAGCGACAGGGTCAGGTCCACGGGGGGCTCCTCGGACACGGGGAGGGTCACGGACACGCCCTGAGAGGGTGGGGAGGGAGAGGACGCGGGTTGCATGAGGGTTAGCTCCGTTGTGCACGTAAGACACAAGCCACGCAGAGCAGGTGTGATAGCAACATAGCATTTACAGTGTAATGCGCAGCGGCGTGGTGGGATGTGTGTCAACTTCGGCACACGCGCAGCTGTGACGCACAGGCAAGCAGCCCGGCCCCCGCCAGTTCCACTCACATCAAATCCGAACACGTAGGCGTCGTCGCATGGGTTGATGGCTGCGCATATGGCCATGGAGCTGCCCAGCATGGACACCTGCTTCTGCGCCTTGGCCGGATCGGGCTCCCCTGACGTGGGCTTGGGCATGTCCCACGCGGCCACGCCCAGGATGTAGCTCTCGGAGGGCGACAGCACGGGGGCCACGTTGGCGCACGCCTTTACGCCGCTGCCCACATCCGAGGGGTAGAAGTTGTTAATGTTGCCGCCCTGGGAGGCTAGCTGGGACAGCTGCCCGAACTGCTCGCCGGTCAGGACGAGGAGGGGGCAGGCCTCGCCGCCGCGGACGGTGCGGGCGGCGGTGGAGGTGAGGGAGGTGGTGGAGAAGACGGAGAAGATGGCGCCGGCGGCAGATGTGTCCAGGGGAGGGGCGCCGGACAGGGAGGAGGGGTCGGCGGTGAGGTTGGCGGCGGAGTAGGAGGGGTCCAGGCAGGCCATGCTGCCCCAGCAGCTGCTGCTGGATTGCTGTAGGAGACGGCCAATGGGCTTGGGGTCGGAGGAGGTGCGGGTTAGGCGCCGGGCGTGGGCTGGGCTGCAGAGGAGGAGAAGGGCCAGGCAGCAAGCCGCAAGGGCGGCCGCTGCCCAGCGCTCCTGCCGCGCTCGAGGAGCCATCGTCTTACTGTTGTCGCGATGTGTACAAGCGTACTTGTATGTGAGGAAGGGTGGTTTCCAAGTAGTTCAGCGGAGATGTGCTAAAGGAGAAATGAAACTTCAGGCCCTTTGAATGATGTATAGTGTTGTAGATAGCTACTGTGTTTGTCTGGGCTGGGAAAGCGCTCTCATATCTACTTGTTTTCTGCGGTGCCGTACACGTGGCGGTTGGAAGCTTGGTCTTCGCTATTCGAGCACCCCGAGTGACCTTCCGGTGTCCAAGCTTCAAACTCGACAGCGCAGACCAACAGGTCATACTGGCGTCATACATGTTAGTTATGTTGTTCGACAGCTTCATGTGTGTGACTACGCGGGGCTATGATGTATGAACCAATCGTAACCATGGCCTTCGCGAAAGTCGTGCACGACTTCATATGCAGAAAGGACTTGACTATGATGCGTCTTCCTAAGCAGAGCGACTGCCGCTCGGCCGGCGACGGACTCCCCTGGTTAGTGGGCATGTCCGGCCTCGTGCCTTTGACATTTCCGCTACGGACACCTGCATTTCAACCAGACACCTGCAGCACTACGGCTCATGGCCAGCATAAGGCTCATTGACGACCCCTGGCAATCTGTACTAACAAGCTTTGGAGGTCTTGCCGGTCATAAGCATGGCTGGTGTGGGCAACCATGGGGCCTGGGCGTGAGGAAAGCTCCATGCCTGTGAGCTGGCCAAGGCTGGCATGGACTCGCACATTTGCAAAATTTTGTACTGTATTTGGCCAGTCTTGAACGGTACCGTATGCATCCTTACAACTCGAGCACCTACAGGAGCCACAGCCCAACCCACGCTTAATCACAGGTAGGACGGTACGACCATGTACGAGAGTACGACTGGGCCAGAAACCGGTCCCACCCACAGCGTCCAAGACCGATCGCCGTACGGTACCTCATAGCAACCCCGGCAACAGAGACAATCCATGTACATTGCCACGTGCATGCACATGCAACTGCTGATCCGCCGTCCCGGATGCAGCTGCGCTGTCCCGTTCCATGTTCCCGGCCGCACCGTAGGGTGCCGCACACTCGCACACAGTGCATCACTACCGACGCCCTACCGACACCACCAGCACCTACATTCCCTCCGCCCAAGCACCCCACACGCAATCCCACCTACGCTGAGCGCGTGCCACGTGGCACGTGCCACACGACACGTCGGTCACGCCTCCGCCAACCGCCACGTGTCGTAACGCTCACAGGCCGGTGCTGCGCCAGCCCACCAGCTCCAGCTCCTGGCGGATGGCGCGGATGCGCTTGCGGTTGATGTTGCCGTCCGACTCGCCAATGCGCGAGGCGCTGCGGTACTCGACGCGCGCGCCGGGGCCGGGCTTGAACCAGAACTCCACGTCGTCAATGAACTGCGTCGGGCAGTGTTGTTGCTTTATTCCATGGGCACTTCACCGCTTCTATCGCATATGGCTGCAGAACCCCAGCCGTTATCGTCTTGCCAACGTTTTAGCTTCCAAAGGAAACAACCGGCTCGTGTGGGAAGGTACGCGCCCGAATACGTGTCTAAGCACTAGGGGATGGGCAAGGGCCGGATGCTGAAGACGTGAAACGGGCCCAGCGGCCGCGGCTTCAGGTATACTGGGTAACGAAAGGTCCCTCAGCCCTCTCGGTGTGTACCAGCTGCATCGTTGCAGAATATAGGCCGAGCTATTGGCCAGCAGGGCGCCTGCGCCCGCTTCCACCAGCCATCCCGCACAACGCGCCCCATGCGCGTGTGCAGCCTTCCCCCAACCCCTTCACCCCACTCCTTGGCCCCTTGCCCTCCGACGTGGTACAGACTCACCCCCAGCAGCGGGCTCTCGTACTCGACGTACAGGTAGTCGTTGGTCTGCTTGATGATCTTGGGCGTGAAGTTGTCGGGCTTGAGCTTCTTGACCTGGACAGTAGGGGCCAGCGGAGACCTTATCAAATATACGAACATACCGGTAGACGTGCTTTCGTTACAACTACTCTATGGTATTGGGCGTGACGCGATCGAGATAGAGCTGTTTGACCTGGGCAGCAGGACGGCGAGCGCAGGGGAGGAATGTGGATTCGGCGGTGGGCAGGAAGCAGGCCTGAAGGCGACGGGCCACACGCGCACGAGGCCCATGGCCTGCTCTTACGTGGCCGTCCTCGTCATCCCGGTGATAAGGCTCACACACCTGGTCCCAGACAGCTAATACACAGACAGCTAATTCACGTGCTCACCGCGGCCACCAGCTCCTCCATGGCCTGCTCCTGCGTGGCGGGCTTCTTCATGCCGCGGCCGTCCTGCGGGTTGTAGGTGCTGGGGTGGCGGAAGGAGGCAAAGGGGAGCAGCGGGAGGGCGGGCAGGGGGAGGGGTCAGGGACATGGGGACTGGGCTGTAGGGAACGACAGTGGACGGGCAGTGGCACACGGCTGACGGCGCATGGAAGACACCTGCCGTGGATGCTGCATGAATGCTGATGCCCTGTCGCGTGCTGCTGCTGATCTGTTGCTGCTGCAGGCCGGCGCGCCGGCCTGATCCTTGCATGCGGAATAGCGCTACTGAGCACCTGCGTGGTCGCGGCGGACGGCGGCGGCTGCCTATCCGTTACGCACCCCGCTCCACCCAAACCAAAACCCCTCCATCCCGAGTGCACTACTCACAGCGGCTGCGCGTAGTGTACACAGCCGTTGCCCTGCTCGCACACACAGCGCTGTACAGGACTAACCCACGCATCCCCCTCCCTTGACTCACAGCGGCGGCGCGTAGTGCGTGCGGTCGGTGCAGGACCGCGTGCGGACACACAATCACTCAAGCAGCAGTATGCTATCACCCAGTTCCTCCCTCCCCCGACTCACAGCGGCGGCGCGTAGTGGGTGCGGTCGTTGCCCTCCTCGCTGGTTGCAATGCAGTTGGGGGTCGGGGGGCACAGCGACAGGGTCTGGATGTTGCCGCCGTAGTCCTGGATGCCCAGGTTGGCGGGCCGGGGGGCAGCGCCGATGGTCAGCAGGGCGCCCAGCACAGCAACGTTCACGCTGCGGAGCACAATCTCCCTGTGGCAAGAGGTTGTGGGGGGTTGCCAGAAGAAAGGGAGGGCATCCGCATTGGGGGAACGCTGTACTTGTGCCCGTGTGATAAGGAAGATAGAAAGGAAGGCAGGCCAAGCACGAAAAGTTCCACACGCTAGAATGTGTGGCACTGTAGACAGCTGTGTGCGGAGCGGGGGGACTGGGGCAGGTGTTGGCAAGCTGGAGGTGTGGGAGGCGGGGGGTGGCTCTCCGACTGGTAAGGCTGGGCGCAACGCTACGCCATGCGCACAGGGTCCTACAAACTGTGTATACTGCATGCGATGTTGTGCAAGCTGGACCGGTTTAGAGTTCGAGAAAATGCAGAGACGCTTCCGCCAGTCTGTCGCGACGCAACGTCCGCCAAACGCAAGCATACAGGTATGCGTAACGGACAGCATATAACCATTGTTTGTGGCAGATACTGATTGTAATTGTAGGCAGTATGAACGTGAGGCTAGGACTCACTTGGGCTTGAGCTTCTCATCGTTGTCGCCCTGCCACATCGCCTTGCACACCACGCTGCGGGTGCTCCGCGACGAGGCCTTGGGCGCGCTACGGCGCTGGGCCGCATTGCAGGGCAGAACAGACCGGTGGAGCATCATGTTTGCTGATGGAGCCTTCTTCTCTCGACGTCGAGACTCACGGTCTGCGCGGTCTCGCAGATGGCTATGCGACCCCTGAGACCAATTGGCAGTCAGTATAACGTCTGCGTTGTACTCATCCCCCATTGCACTCGCACTGCAGCTGTAACCGTTAAACCCATGCGATGCCAACAGAATTAACCTCTCCAAAGTTTATGACATTTCCAGCCATCATCTCGCCACTCCCGCACCTCAGAACCGCTCGCAACGGCACAATTACTTAACTGCCTTTGCCCAAAGCTCAAACGTTCCAAGGGCTCCGCGCTTCACCAGTTGTTGGACGACCCGCTCACAAGCCGTGCGCGAATTCAAGGCCTACCTTTCAGTACTCGCAGCCTTCCCTTGCTATCTTATTGTGACAATGCGGACTCTAGCAGGCCAGCGGACTGGAACGCAGCATTGGCAGCAGCTCACTGCCTCTCGGGGCTCCCCTTCAGGCCCTGTTCTGTGCAACAGGTGCGTTGGCATGGCGCCTGATAGGGGCAGGGCCGCAGGGACACCCTCCCTTGCACTACCTTGTACTCATGGAAAACCAGAATGTAGGGTTTCTGGCGGCAGCCAAGGATTCTATGTATCGTGGGCTTTAAAGCGCCTCGGCTTGAGGGGGGTTGCGGGGAGGCCTACCCTGCGGTGTGACGTATGGACACGCCGGTGGCGGCACGTGCTGCGGGAACAGGCATTCACCCGAGCAGCTTACACTCAATGTATGACACGGCACCCCTGCAGGGCACTCTCCCGCCCTGGACACTGTGGCATGCCCTTTGGGACCACACCGCTATGCCACCCCCATGCACCCGCAACCAGCCCTGACGCCCCGCCCCTCCCCCTGACCCCCCCTCCATTGTGCCCCCCTGCACCAAACTGCAGCCGTCCTCGGGTCTCCGCCCCTGCCACCCCGGCCGACGCTGCCGCCTCCACCACCGCCGCCGCCGCTCCCGCAAAGCTCCCAGCCGACTGGCGCCAGAAGGCCAAGCCCATCCAGCCGGGCAGCAGCTACCCCGCCAAGGTGTGTAGCGATGCAGTTGCGGGGACAAAATAGCATACTTTCAAGCAGGTACTACGGTGCGTGTCATAGCACACACAAGTGCACACACAAAAGCACACCCGTGCCCGCACGCGCACATCAGCAGCAGCTACCCTGCCAAGATGTGTCGAGGGTGCGGTGCGGGATGTAGGCAAAATGGCCTGCCAAGGTGTGTGTTGTAGCATATCCACCACACCCGCACCCGCACCCTACCTGACTTTCGGGCGGTGCTTCCTGGGTGCGCCTGTGTGCCGGATGAACGCCCACTCAACCGGACAGCAGCTACCCTGCCAAGGTGTGTTACAAACCACCGTCGCCCCCACCACTACGCATCCACATTCACGCTTCCGTGCCTGAGTGGATTTTGGCGTTCTTGGCTGAAGACCGATCAGCCGGGCAGCAGCTATAACCTTGGCCCTTCCCCGCTGGCACCCACGCCAATGTCGTCCAACAGGAGTACTGCTCCAGCTGTGGGCTGTGCGACACGTACTACGTTGCACACGTGAAGGACGCGTGTGCCTTCCTGGGAGATGGTGAGGCGCCAGGGCCTGCGTGGGGCCAGCTGGACACGTGCCGTGTGGGGGATGCACGGTGCACAGTAACATGTGGCACGGGGCACATGTCAGGAACGTGTACTCCTTTGTGGCCGACAGTTGAGGTGCCGGGGTCTGGTTGACACGTGGCGTGTGCGGGACGCGTGGGGCATGGGACACGTGGCACTTGGCACACGCACGGAGGCATGCGCCTTCCTGTACGACGGTGAGGGACTTGGACTGGCTGCCGCTGGGTGTGCGAGGGGGGGAGGACACGTGCCATGAGACGCCACAGCTGGCGCGCCCCTTTTGGCGCCGCCGGGGCTGACCCACATGGCGCCGACCGGGCCGGAGGAGCAGGAGGGGCAGCCGCAAGGGGAGCAAGTCGACGCGGCGGCAGCCGCGACGGCCTCAGCGGTTGCGGACGGAGCAGGGGCTGCGGCCAGCGGAGTTGCGGCGGCGTTCGCTGCCGCGGGTGCAGCCGCCTGCGCCGGCCCCGCGCCCGCGGCAGCGAACGCCGCCGCAACTCCGCTGGCCGCAGCCCCGGCTCCGTCCGCAACCGCTGAGGCCGTCGCGGCTGCCGCCGCGTCGACTTGCTCCCCTTGCGGCTGCCCCTCCTGCTCCTCCGGCCCGGTCGGCGCCATGTGGGTCAGCCCCGGCGGCGCCAAAAGGGGCGCGCCAGCTGTGGCGGCGGCGGGCGGCGCAGCCGTGCCGGCGGCGGGAGACGAGGTGCCCACGACGCCGCTGTAGGTGCGTGCAAAGCCACACCACAGGAGGCGTGTCATGCGCCACGTGTCATCCCCACGCGTCTCATGGCACGTGTCCTCCCGCCCTCGCTGTCACGCTGCAGCAGACGGATGCGGTGCTTACGCTTGAACTTGGAAGCATGGAACACTTCTAACTGGCTCCAACTGACTTGCTGATGAACAAATGAATGACCGTTTGCTGCTACTTTGCTTGCTGCCAGGCATGTCCCGTGTTGAGGCGCTGGAGCCGCGCGTTCACGGCCGAGCGCGTGACACCTCCAACGATGATGAGCTGCACTTTGGCGTCACCAAGCGCATGGCCTACGCCACCAACACCCCCGGCATCGAGGGCGCGCAGTGGACGGGCATCGTGACGCAGGTGGGGGGTAGGGGCAGGTGGGGAACGGGCTGGGCGTAGCTGGACATGCGGTTTGCAGCTACTGATATCATTATGATACGAACGAGGCAGACCTGCAGAAAGATACTGTAAAATACATCAAAATTTCAGAATGGGGTTCCCGGTAGGCAAGCACTAGGTGGGGTTTCACTTGTGCTGCAAGCGTACATAAGCATACCGTACGTGCGCTGAGTTGCACATCGTCACGCAGGGCGGGGTGGGGGGCTGGTGGAGCGGGGCCAGTCTGCATTGCAAACATGCATGGGCACGTAGCACGTGGCAGGTTGCAATGTGGATGGGGTTCCTGCACGTGCAACTTCTCATCGTCATGCGCTGGGGGTTGGGGCGTCTGGGGTGGGAAGCAGGCGTGGGATTTACGTGGGATGCGCGTTGGGATACGGACATATGTGGTGTGAGCTGTGAGGCATTGCCATTCTGCCTCGTGTTGGCATGGTGGGTGGGGGCTGCTGGCTTGCTAGCTTCGTATGTCGAATTGCAGATGCACCGGGCGCCAGGAACGCAGGTGGGTTGGGGTCATACGGCACCGTGAAAGCGCGACAGCCGCCCTGCCCCGCCTGGGCAGACGCGCATACAGCACCCATACATCAAACCGGTAAGTGGGTACTGCTTCCAGCACTCAACCGCAGCCGCACCATGCAGAGGAACTGCCGTTACCCACCCATCCCTACCTAGGGACGGTAGGTATCGGCAGTTCTCCTGCACGGCCCGGCTGCGATTGAGGGCTGGAAGAAACACCGCTTACCGGTTTGATGTATGGGTCCTGCATGCGCGTCTGCACAGGCGGAGCAGGTTGGCCGTCGCACGTTCTAGCCTCCCAGCCCCGGTCCTCCCAGTCCGGCCCCTCCCAGCCCCGACAGCGTGCAGGTGGGGGTGTGGTGGGGATCTGCATGCACCAGGCCGCCGTCCATTGACGCCAGGGGAAGGGATTTTGGCTCCGCTGGTTGCAGCAGGCATTGTGCGTGGCAAGGGATGCGCTAACCGCAGCCGTTTGGCCAATGATGGTGCAGCATAGCGTGATGGTGGGTGCGAGTAGTAGTACTAGTACCGGATAGGCAAGGAATCCCTCCCAGCACCTGCCCCAGGACGCCTGCTGCGCACACGTGTAGCCCCCCGGTATGGCGACGTCCCAACAGTTGGCACTGATCCCTACGCGGAAAGCCGGCTCTGGGGCGCTGGGACGTTGTGGGGGGTCTACAGCCGCAAACGGATTCCCCCATGGCGCCCAATCAATTACACTTTTACCCTTCCAAGCCGTACCCGCGCACGCCCACCTCAGGCAATTTGCGCTTGGGGTCAATAAGCGCAGTACGGGAATGGAATTCCCCTCCGCGGCAATATGGAACACATCGCTGGCCCGGGACGCCCTCACCACCCGACTGCACCCGCGCCGGTGCCCCCCTGCCCGCCAGATTGCCATTGAGATGCTCCAGAGCGGCAAGGTGGATGCGGTGGTGTGCGTGCAGAGCGATGAGAACGACAGGTGGGGGGGGCGAAGTGTGCCGGACAGTTGCGCGCAAATGGGACTCGGCTACATGGGGAGCCCAGTCGTTCATGTGGGACTCATTCTGGCTGTGAAGAGAGACTGTGAGCGGGTTTGCACGCAGGGGGGAGGAGAAGAGATGATAAGACATGCGGCCGCTTAGCGGAGTACGCCTAGGGGAGTACGGCACCGGTGCGCTGCTGGGTGTGCGGTGTGCTCTGCGCAGGGTGCGAGGGCTCGTTGCGTGTGGTGCACGGCTCGCGTGGTGTATGTGCAGCCGCAGCCGCTTTGTGTTCAGACGAGTTGTATTGTGCAGCCGCAGCGCGCAAGGTGCAGGGTGTGCCTTATAAGGCGGCATGGGATGGGCACGCATGGTGGGAACGGGGAGCATGCCTTGGAATTATGGGTGGGAACCGTGGGCTTGCACATGCGCCTGATCCGTTGCATGCTCCGGCCCCCGCCCTCCCCTCCCTGCCTCCAACACGAACGCGCCTCCCCGCCACAACGCCATCCACGTGCCATCCCACCGGCCCCGAGAGCAGCGGGCTTCCGCACCTACCGCCTTGGATCCCGCTGACCCCATCTATCGCTGTGTGCCCCCCAACCAACACCTCGTCGGCTCTCTCTTGTCCCAACCATCTTATCACAACGCTGAATTGCGGCTTCACACCGTCCCGCCGGCCCGGCCCCAGGTTCACGCCCAAGCCGGTGGTTGCCCGCACCGTGGAGGACATCATTAAGGTACGGCAGTACGGCACCCCACCGTACGCCACGCACTGACACGTTGACAGGCATGAGCATAACAATTACCGATATAATGTGTTACGTCGTGCCCGTATCTTTTGTGGTGTTGTTGCTTCCTCCTGCCGTACGTGCTGACTTGTCCTTGCACGTGGCAGCTTGCTCCATGGGACCGCTAGCAAAAGTCCGTGCCTCCTGGCACGTGTGAGCACCCACGTGACCCGTGCAGCGACACCAACGCACGCCCCTCAGAACCTACTCCCACTGACTTTCCCCAACCCCGTACCCATCGCGCCCCACCACACAGATTTACACAACCCAGTGTTCAGCAACAGAGCGCCCTGCACAACACGGCCAGGGCTACGCACACGCACTCGCGCTCGGCCTGCATGTCGGCACCCGTAAGAATTAAATATCCTTAAATATCCTTGATGATATCCTTAATATCCTTAAATATCCTTAAATATCCCTAAATATCCTTCCTGCCATGCGTCCCGCTGCCCCTCGTTAGGCCCGCGGCGTGAAGCCCACGCTGTCGCCCAACCTCAACGTCCTGGCAACCGTGGAGGCGCTTCAGGTGTGGACATCGGATGGAGGTTGCTCAAGAAGCCATGGAGCTTGGTTTGCTTGAAGTGTTCGATCATAGTAGTGCAAATGGTGATGTTATTATGTGGGTCGCTTGTTTCTTTGGGGTGACGATTATGGTGCTGCACATGCGCGGACGCTTACACAAGTCCTCGGCAGAGGGCTGAATCGTCGACAGCTTGCAGGCTGCGGCTAGGCAGCACTACAGGGGGAGGTCCAACGCAGCTTCGCCTGTGTGCCTGCCTCCCGCACCCCAAATGGCCCCGCAGGTCAAGAAGCTGCTGTTCATCGGTGTGGGCTGCCAGGTGGGGAGGGTGGGCGCGTGACACAAGGCAGGACTGGGAACAGTGCTCGCCCTGGACGCCGAAAGGCGCGCCTGTCTCCTGCCAAGGTGCCGCTCGTGTCAGGGTAGACCTCCCCTGGTACGTGTGCTGTGCATGTTTCGACTGTACCTGCCGTAAGCGCGCTTACACCCTATACCCCGGGCCTTAGCAAGCTGTCCACCAACAGGTTACGGGAATTATTGCTCTTCTGCCATGCCACATTCTCGCCATCCTACCCAGGGCAACCGCCAAGTTAACCCACATCAACCGTCCCGCAGGTCCAGGCGCTTCGCTCCATCGAGCCGTACCTCAACCTGGACAAGCTGTACGTGCTGGGCACCAACTGCGTCGACAACGGGCCAAGGAAGGTGCGTGGGGGAAAATCATACGTCCGGCATTAGTCCACTGCGCTTATCGTGTCTCACTTGCGTTGTGACTGCCTAGTGAACAGTTGCGTCGACACCGGACCCCAAAAAGGTGGGCAGGAAGGGGCGATATCATCGCGGCCGCCTGACAGCCTAAACATCCAAGCCAAATACACAAGGAGGATTGAAGCTTAGTGCCTGATGAGGCTTTGATTTGGCCAGGATAGGACCATTGGTTTGCCGCTTGGCATGTAACCGCCCTCGTCCCACACGGTCCTCCCTGCAATACAAGTCGCCCTTCTCTCCTGCGGCTCCTGCGGTAGACTGTGGATCAGCAGCAGCTCGCCTCACGCCCTCACCGCGCGCTGCCCTGCTGACCCCCATGCTCCTTCCACCCACCCCAGGGCCTGGACAAGTGTGAATGAGCTGCAGCTGCCCTAACACCCCAACGCCCCCATCCCTGCCCTTCAGGGCCTGGACAAGTTCCTCAAGGCTGCCTCCACACGACCCCACGAGGCGCTGCACTACGAATTCATGCAGGACTACAGGTGCGTACGGCACAAACCCGTTTTGTCCATACGCGCAGCTTCTCTCGTACCGTACGTTGAACCGCGCACACCGTGTGCCAAAACGCGTTGCTCCCTTCTCACTCCATCACACCGTAGCCCAGGGCTCAACCCCCAGTACTTAGCACCCGGCCCCTACCCCCCTGTTCGAACCCAGCTCGTAGCTCAGCAGTCTGCCGTGCTGCCGTACACTGCTGTCGTACATCCTACCCGCAGGGTACACGTGAAGCACACGGACGGCTCGTTCGAGTACGTGCCGTACTTCTGCCTGCCCGCCAAGGACCTCAACGACGTCATCGCGCCCTCCTGCTACAGCTGCTTCGACTACCCCAACGCGCTGGCGGACATGGTTGTGGGTAGACGCTACGTCAAAATAATCTATACATATATAATATGTGTGTATATACATATGATAATTAATAACACGCTGTATCCGCTACGATTGCTTCGACTACCCCAACGCGCTGGCGGACATGGTGGTGGGTCCGCTGGTGGCATACCAACAGAAAAACAATATTATGTACAAAAACCGATTTTACACATCTGCACCACCGTATTTATAGACACCGTGTCTACCAACACAGTGGTATTTGTTTTGCATGGACGTAGAGGTGTGACGCTTTGTGAGGGCGTTCATTTCAGGAGCGGGAGTGCATTTTAACGCGCTGGCGGGCATGGTGGTGGGTACCTGGGTAGGCACCGCTGGGTGCAACGAGACGGTCGTGCCATTACATCTGTACGCCTTGTTGGTGTTCTTGGTGTGATGTTTAATATCTGTGCATTGACGGTTTCCACAGCACGCACTCCAATGTGCTGGGGTACACGGTGGTGGTTGGCGTAACGGTGGTGGTTGGCGTAACGGTCACACTTCTGTGGGAAGCGGTGCTTCGTGTGCACACCTTTTGGTCGCATGGCTGGGTTCAGATAGCCCACACGCACGGTTTCCGACCCCCTGTTCCTTGTCGTACATGTCCTGCCGTACAGGTGGGCTACATGGGCGTGCCGTACATGAACAAGGACATGACGCGGCACCCGCAGTACGTGGTGGTGCGCAACGAGCGCGGCGAGGAGATGATGGACAGCGTCAAGCACCGACTGCAGGTGGGTGGGCATGTTTCTTAGTGCATATATATATATATATATATATGTTTCTTAGTGCATAGTGCATATATATATATATATATATATATATATATAATATATATATATATATATATATATATATATGTCATTTGCATGCTTGTCGTTATCTATCTTAGTGCCTTGAAACTGAGAGAACCAGCAGGCAAGGACATGGACAGCGTCAAGCACCGCCTGCAGGCGGTCAGGTGCAGTTTTTCGTGTGCGCACTTGCATGAGGTGACTTGTACACCTCAACATCCCATTGGTGTTACACTTGCAACGCACTGCAGCTGTGGACGTGCTCCAATTCAATCATTGCGCCAAGCACAGCCTGCACGTGGGCGTGTGCTCGGCGATTGGCTTTGTCGTGCACTAGAAGGGCGTGGGTCAACGGAACAGAGAGGATACATGTACGCATAGCGCGCGTCCGCCTGCCTACGATGACTCCAGGCCCCTTCCTTCGTGTTGGATGCCGTACAGGTGACGCCCACCATCTCCACAGGGGACCGCCACTCCATCGTCATGCAGGTGTGTTAGAGGAGGGGGCGGTTTTGGAGGCGGCCAGGGTGATTGATAATTTATCAAGTAATCTATTTGCTGACAAATTACAAACTTCTGAAAATTTATTGGCCTCTTCTGCAAAAGCATTAGGTCAACGTCGATTAAAACTTAGATATGCTCAAGAACGTCATGCTGGGGTTAGGTTGGGTGCTGGGCGGGCGGTGCTGGGCCACTCCATCGTCATGCAGGTGAGTGTGACTGTACGCAAATGAGGGGCGGTGCGGGAGTGTGGGGCTCAGGCGTGGAGTAAAGGCTGGGTTTGGGGCCGGCGATGCATCAAGTGCCGGGTCGTTGGGGCTCAGGGGCGGGCGGGAGCGTGGCACGACCACGTGGTAGTGTAGGTGCCCGTTGAACCGGGGCGGGGCGTGTTAGTAGCAGTCCTGTGCCACCGTTTTGGCAGGCTTGGAGGGATGGCGAAGCACCAGTACAGGATAGCGGGAAGGGGAATGGGCGGCTGGGCGGTGCCGTACGGCGGATGGAATGGCGTGTGGCAACTGGAGAGGTCGGCATGTGCAGGCAACGGTTCCGCTAGTGGCACAAAGTGCATCTGGGTACAAACCCGCACGAACCCCTGTACACGCATTCTGTATGTTATCCGTTTCGTGCGTCTGCACGCTAACTGTTAGCTGGTGCACGTTGATAAAGACCTAAGAGTATATACGTACTACTGTTCGCCCTTGCGCTAACTGCAGACTGTTGCGTCCGACGATGAGGCCAAGCTGGGGAAGCTGCAAGACCCCGCGCCGCGCTGGCTGGGCAACGTGCTGGCGTGGGTGCTCAACCTCATCGGGCCAAAGGTGGGTTAACGGGCCAAACGCAGGGAAAGGGGTAAGAGATCTACCTCCGATTGATGTCTTCATGGCGTGGGTGGTCAACCTGATTGGACCAAAGGCGAGTGAGCGGGGCGGATTTGCAAGAAGGGGTAACCTCCCGCGGTGGGGCAAGAGGTCTACGGTGGCTTATCAGATGGATGGCCGCACCGCGTGGGCGTGGGTGAGCATCCTGGTAGCGCCATACGTGTGGGTGGACGCAATGGTTGGTTCACGTGCCACAAGCTACGACACGGACGGGCCCTAGCACACCAACTACCCGATGCCCAGCAGATGGTGCCTGTGGGCCTACATGTGCCACGTGCCGCGTGCCCTGCAGCACATGGCCCGGCCTTCACAATCATGACTGCCTATGCAGGTGTGCCCGTTGACGACCCGTGTGTGTCCCCCGCCCCGCTGCCCATCAACACCAGGGCATCGAGTTCGGCAAGTACTCCATCGACTACCACTACATCAGGTGCCCGTTTCTGCTGGGATGTAGATGCTGGGGATGTAGACACAGTGCAGGGCACGCAGTACGGGTTGCAGGAGCTTTAGCACTGACGCTCGCCACGATGAGTGGAACCTGAGTACGGTCGGTCCCGCTTCCGCTGCAGCTCAAAACGCGCGCTGCAGCAGATCCCCCTGCGTCTTACCGAAGCCACGACCAACTGGTGAAGGAACAAGCACTGATCCACCGCTGTTGTCCCCACGCTTGTTCGCTACCGACCCTTTTTGCCGCAGGAATTACCTGTACGTGCACCGCAACTGGGGTGCCAAGCGCGCCGAGCAGCACATCCCGTCGTACGCCAAGGAAATTGTACGACAGTACGACAAGGACGGCGCGGTGACTAAGCGCCTCAGCCTGAAGCCCAAGTTCTGAGGGTCGGGGTGCGCTTCTGCTGGCCAAGGCAGCTGCCGTACGGTGACTGGTGTACTGCGGGGGGCTCCTATGCCCGGTGGATTGTAAATCGGCTAGGTGTACCGCTGGCTGGCGGAGTTGGTAAGGAACGCAATATGGAATTGGCGCAAAAACGCAATTACGGAGTTGGTGCAAGATCGCTATTGCTGTGGCGACCACATGGTGTGTGACCGGGCAACGGCCGAGTGCGTGGAGCCTGTGGCTAAGCCACAGCGCCACCAGCAGGGGGTTGGGTATACAGCCGGCTGGCTGACGGAGTTGGTGCGACTGTTGTCGCGAACCCATGGGCGCAAATGTGTTTGCAGAGTTTTGTGCGCGCAGGATGGTTGGTTTGGCAATGCCAGGTGCATGCATGGGTCTTCCGTTGAGGGTGTAGCACAATGAGTGGTATGCCGGGAGCTGTGGGGATCGGGCTAGGTTCGGAGCTGCTGCGGCTTGTGGAAGCGCAGAGCCCGCAAGTCCTCTTGCCGCACAGCGTGACCTTTGTCTGGCTGTGTCGAGTCAGCGGGAGGTCACGTTGGCCACGTTGGGAACTCGGGACGGATTCACACGTGCCGGGGTGCATGTTGGTAACGGCATGGCGCCGCTGCGAACCGTTGCGCACGTTTCGCACACGCAAGAAGCCTGGGCGTTGGACTACGGTATGAGTGCTCCCTCTTATGTACCGTACCCAGGCTGCTGGCTTAGATGGCAGGGGGGCAAGTCATTTGTTCGTGAGGGCGTCGATGTTATTGCCAGAGAAAACCAGCGGAGTGCACGCCGCCCCAGTTGCTCGAGCCATGCAAGGCATTGATGGCAATGCGTAATTTTGTTATGTGGAGTGTCATATTTTGCTCGCATTAACCTGCAAATGGGTACGAAAAGGTTCGTGGTGTACTCTATACGTGGCAGGGCCATGTCAGCCTTCCCGTACTTGCTGTCACGTGTGCTGCGCGCACGTGTGTGCGTGCAGACGGGGTTGTTGGGCTTTTTGTTCTGGTTGGAACCGGCCTGCCTATCATGCCGACAACGGCAAGAAGTTTTGGTGAGCTCAAATGGTTACGGCAGTAGCGCTCAGCAGCGTACTGTTGGTGGTAAAACTGTTTCAGAGTTTTTAGTCAATAACGGTACCAGCTCGCACTGGTATTTGCGCAATGTGTGGACCAGGGTCCCCTGGTCCACACAGGCAGGTGGAGTTCAGTTGAGCACGGTCTGTTTGCGGACGAGAGCGCGTGGAAGGTGCTAAGAGACGCAAGTTGGCCAAGAGGCACCAAGCATACTGTTGTTGAATGCGATTGGGTTGGCTGCAATCTGCGTTGAGTGCTGCACACGATTTCGTACAGGGAGTGACGCAGGACCATGGGGGTACCGGTCTGGGGCGTCACCCTGGGCGTTCAGACCTGGGTGTTCAGACGTAAGCCGCAGCAGCGGCCGCACCTGCTATCGTGCTGACACCACCGGTGCCACAAACCTTACCTCTTTGTGGTGGTAGCAAGCAATCTCTACCCACCATGCCGTTTTGCCCACACACAGCGACGCATGGGACTTCAGTGTACGTACGGCGCCCATGACCCATGGGTCGCTAGGCAGGAGCAACTAACTGAGCACGTGCGGCGGCTGGGTGCCATACCGTCCTTGCAAGAAGCATACTTACCTGCGGCTACGGCTACTATGAAGCACAAGGCCAGGAACGCACCGTGCAACCAGCTGCGTGTAGGCACTGAACCAGGAGGGATCCCCTGCACAATACCGTACTGTTCGACCAGGGCAAGGAGGCTTTCCAAGCATGTCCGTTACAGCACATGCCCCCATAGGGTGGCAATTTCCGAGGCTCCCGTGTTATGCGGTTAAGCGGTTCTGCGGGGTCCCCTGTAAAAAACCAAACTAAACCAAACCATCAAGGATGTGCCGGTTAGGGTCATGACATGCTGGTTGGCAAGGGCGGGCCTCACGCCCCATGGCTCCTCGAATGCTGACAGCGCAAAGGGACCTCTACACACTTTGCACTCAGTTTTGCAGGCAGGCAGCAGCACGCTACTGCACTGGCCGACACTGCCGTACTTGTGCCATGCCGTGCGGCACTCGTCAGTGGAATTTGCAGTATCAGTGGCTGTTGCAAAGGTGCAACCCCCAACGCTTAGAGTAACGACAGTAAGCAAACCATGCTGGTGCTTAAAATACAACGAAGTCGGTGCATGCGTCCAACTGGTCCCAACAAGTCCCACGAAACCCCGTCCCAGTTAAGGTTGCCCAGGTAATCGTCCAATTCCAGCGCCCCTCCACCACGGCATGTCACAACGAAGTCACATTGAGGTTGGCTCACGTTGGCTACCTGCCGAAGCCAGCAATGCGGTCATCATACCAGCGACAGCACGGGCTAGCAGCTCGTGCTACGCAGTTGCGCTCATGTGTGACACCACCAACACCAAGTAGGTCGTACATGCGTAGCCGTGTCCAACAATGCCGTACGCACAATCCCCAAATTCGCCCGCCAAGCACTGCGTGCCCACTGCACAGCCGTGAAGCTGAGCCCTGCAAACCCTGATAGTGTGCTAGACATGCAGCGGAGTGAAGGCACAAGGCACAACAGGGTTTGCAGCGCTGCGCCGGCTGCCACGTGCCGCCCACTGCCTTATGTCAGCCTCAACCCTCATGCTTAACCCTCATGTCCATGGGTCCAACGGTCTCAACGTCGCCGTCAAATTTCTTTGAGCACGTCATGCTGCTCCCTCCCGCTCATGTCACCCCTCCTGCTGCTCGCCGTGTGGCCCGCGCGCAATGCCAGCACGCAGGCCCGAGAGGCCCACACCAGCACCCCAGGCAGGCCCAGACATCCCCTGCCCGCGGCACCTGCCCCCTCCCCACGCCCGCCGCGCCTGATGCTGGCCCCACTGCTCCAAGTCCAGCACGCGCCCCTTGGCAAACAAATTAGACATCCAAAACTCAGACAAGTTGCTCAGGCGCCCTTCGGCGCCTTGCTGAGAGCTCCGCTTCCCCTCACTTGCCCCGCTGCTGCGCCAGCACCACGAGCTGCCGCGCTCACACACCCCACTCCGCCGGCACCATTCAACCTCAAACCCACCGAGACCTCTCTCCCGAAACGCCTCCATGGCCTCGCCCCTGGCCCCTTGCCTCTTACTCCATGAGCCGCTGCGGCGCCATGCTGTGTATCGTCACGCTGCCGACCAACAAAGCGCCCAGCCTTACTTGGCCCGCTGCGGCGCCATATTGTGTATCGGCGTACTGTGGACAGACCGACAAAGCGCCCAGTCTGCCTCACGGTCCCGCCCCTTACTTAGCCCGCTGCTGCGCCAGCACCATGAGCTGCCGCATCTCCTCCGCCGCCTTCAGGCGGCGAACACGCTCCGCCGCCAGCGCCGCCACCAGCGCCTCCAGCCGACCGGCCAGCTGTGTGGGGGACGCAACGCAATGGATTAAGCGTAGCGATTCTGCGAAACGTGGGGTATGGGAGTAGCGAAGCCTGGCCAAATTTGTGCTGGGACGGCACACGGTGTGCAGGTAAAGCAGATTCAACGGGAACGGAGGCAACGCCGCCTTGCCCGCTGCACCGGCGAACAACGGTAATGCAAGGAAGGTACAGCAGTCAGTGCACCGTAGCAGCAGGCGCTGGTCATGTAACAGGGCTCAAGGGAGCAGCGTTCATGCCGCACAGGACAAACTGAGGGCAGGTGCTGCAGCTGCTTGCGCGGGCGTGTCCATGCCCAGCTGCCGCCACTGCCGCCATCGCCGCCGGTGTGCCAGGGCAGCAAGCCAGCCCCTTTCCTCCACGCACATTATCAGGCTTCTATTAGCCCGTCACCTACCGCGGAGTGCGTGGTGCCCGCTTGGCTGTAGGCGGGTGTCTTAAAGCCGCGTGGCTGCGACGCCACCGAACCGCCAGCGCCCCTCCCCCCCATGCTGCGGGCCCCGGACGCAACGCTCCGCGCGTCGTCGTTGGTTAGGTACTGCTGCTGCTTTTGCTGTTGCCCTGCATTGCAGGGTAACGTAACGCACAGTGTGATCAGGGGCAGATGGGGTGGACGGTAGTCAGCTGGGAGGCCAGGGGAGCTCCCCTGCTACATGCGTACATCCAGCGGCAACAGGATGCATGGCGGTAACGGCAGTTGGGGCGCAGCTGTCCAGTGCCTAATCTAAAGGGCAGCCGAACAATACGGCCTTCGGGACGCAGCTTACCCTCAGCTGCGAAGGTCCCGTTTGACGCGGTGCGGCGCGGACTCACCACCGCGCCGGCCCCTTGGAGGTGGCTCTCGGTGGCGGATGCGATCAGCTGCGAGGGGAGAGGTAAGGAGGGCTTTATAGGGATGGAGACGATGGCAGAGGACGGCAATGTGGAGTCCAGGAAGTGCGTGGGTCATTGGCTTCGAGGCACGACATGACCAAAACAGCTACCGTATTTCACTTGCACCAGTGTGGGTCATTGGGTCCCGTGCTGACCTGTGCCTTGCCAAGCGTGTTGAGCACCGCTGACTCCTTCCTGCTGGGGCCCTCGCGCGGGCTGCCGCTGTCCTTCTCGAGATCCTTCTCCTCCTTCTCAATCTGCAGAACGGTGGTGAGGGAGTAGCGGGCTAACTCACGAGTGGGGTGACGAGGTGGCGTAAGGGGCCACGCGCCACGGGCACCGTACGAAACGTGCATAGTCCCCAAGGACACGCGAACCGTGGTCCCCAAGGACACGCGAACCGTGCAGGCAACTGGCATGCATGAGGAGGATGCCTGTGTACGATGGTGAAACTGGATACGGTACAGCGGGTGTCTTGGTGCTGTCTGGTATGGTTCGGCGGCACTGCTTGCCCATGCTGAGGAGTCACAGTGCTGAGGAGTCACACGGAGTCCCAAGGAAGCAACCCGGCCTGAGCAATATAGGTCTGCGTTTCTTACTGTGCGAAGGGGACCAACTTACCCGCGACCTCCACCAGCGGTCGTAGGCAGACGGGTCAAGCTTCATCCTTCGCAGTCTGCGTTACGGCTGGCCAGGAAATGTCGTCCCGCTGTCAAATACCGCAACTGATTATGCTTGAGGTCTTATGTGCTGGTTTGTATCTTTTTCTGTACCCTGAGAAGCTGCTGGTGCTGGGGAGCGAACGCCTTAGGCCCTTAGCCTTCAGGCAGCAGTATTTGTTGCAGCACCTGAGAAGATACAACGGTACTACACTCTTACATGCATGCATTCAACAACTTCTTAACCATGTTATTGTGTTTGGGGTATCGCCAGTTGCTGGGTCGTCTCTCACCAAGAATTTGCGTTGGTTCCGGAGGAAAACCCCAACGCCTCGCAAGCGCTTGGCTCCACAGGCAAGTCAAATGCTGAGAGAGAAACATCTCTACACTTGGCATTAACACAACGTCCGGGCGCCCGCTATCGGACCGTTTTCATTGCGAAAGAGTCTCTCACCTTGCTCCGCGCTCCTACATCTACAGTAACAGCAACAGCAGCACCTGTTTTGTACTGCCTTCATCGTTTCGCTGGGCTGGGCCCTCACGGGCATCATGGATTCCACCACCCTTGACGCGTACGCTGGAGTTGCTGCTCAAGAGGAGGATACGCTGGGGCTACCAACCTATGGACAGTTCAAGCGACACGCCACATTCAGGACGGAACTTACAGACTTTGGGTAGGGCGAGGAGGAGCGACAGACATGGCACGTGTGGGGAGCAGCCCGCTCGGCGCACGGCTGCAGCACCACCGAAGAGCGTTACTGGTGTATGTCGCTGCACGGATATGCTCTGCTCGCTTCGAGCCCCTTTGATGTCAATGACACCCTTGTGCTGCTTGAAGCACGACTGATGACAAGAAGAATTGATGATACCCGCTTTCCTTTACCTACCTTGTACACAGCGTGGACCTGAAGCAGCTGACACGGCTGCTGTCCGAGTGCAACTACGGCGGATGCAACGGCGGAGTGGGTCTGGGCGACCTGCCCATCCTATTCAACGCCACAGCCAAGCGCATGAGCGCAATCACATTCGACGGAGTGCTAAAGATTTGCAGGTGGGGAACCCTCCGTGCCACACAGCAGTGCCGCAATTCGTCCTACTCCCCCACTTGTCGTTGGCTGCCTGCACAGCTGCTGTGGGGCACGACCACCAACAGCACACCAGGATCCTGCACCCGTGTGCCCTGCACCGTCAACAGCCTCGTACTCGTGCCTCGTGCCTCGTGCCTCGTGCCTCGTGCCTCGTGCCTCGTGCACAACATGAATACTCACCCTGCTCCCAGCCGCTGCCAATGAGCACCTTGTTGGCTGTTCTCGACGGCCCCCCTGTCGTAAATACCATGTTGCTTAACCCACACCCCAGGCTGCTGCACCCCCGGCTGGAGAAGGTATGTGCCATGCTGACCACCCCCAGCCACGACGGTCACGACCCGCTGCGCTTCCGCCCCGGGACCGCCCCCTCCCCTGTGCGCGCACCGGGCACTCCGCAGCAGCAGAATGCAAACACCTCACCTTCCGGCGGGAACGCCTCCGGTGAGCCTTCACGCGAGCTTGCAGCACCGTGCAATAGGAACGCAGGCTGAGTTTGAAGCGCAGCCGAGCCACGTCTGCCCGTACAAACACCATCTCAAGCACTGTGCTGTACGCTCACTAATGAGGGACTGCAAACACAACCCTCTCACGCTTGCTACCTTTCCAGCCTAGCCACGTGTCATGGTAGCGCGTCAGCGCACCTAAGCACCATGCAAGCTCCCCGTTGCAAATACCCCACCACGACAAACGCGTCCATGCCCCTTTCTTTCGTCGCCCAGGCGCGCAAGACCAGGCGTGGGCACAGCCCCGCGGCAGCCTCTCCTCCATCCCAGGCGGCACAGGCAGCGTCCTGCGCAAAACCGACTCCACCTTGGCTTTCGACGCAGCCATGTCCCTAGAGACAACCAGGAGAGCCACCCGGGACGGAGGCGGGGGCATCCTGGGCCGCATGGGGGCGGCGGGCGGCCGGCCGCAGTCCGCAACGTCTGCGGGGGGTTTCGAACGGGAGACCTTCCGGTCGGCCCGGCCAGCGAGTGCAGTCGGGGCAGGGGGCAGCTGGGCAAGGGCTGGGGGGCAGGGGCAAGGGGATGGGCAGGACGGGCTGGGGAGTCTGCAGTCCACGCGTGACCCGCCGGTGCTGCTGCGGGAGAAGCTGCCTCCGCCGCCGTGCGCCTTCCCCACCATCGCAGCGCAGATCCAGGGCGTGCAGGTGGGCGGCGAGGTGGCTGGGGGTACGGGGTGGGAGGCCCGCGTGAGCTGCTGAGCCGCAAGGAACTGGGACATGCGGCGTGAGATGGCAGGGGGTTCAACCTATGCCTACAAACCCCTGACAGTACGTATCCACTGCTGCCCCATGGTCTGTGCCCGAGTACCAGTACCAAGACAGCAGCCGCCTAGGCACCGCAACCTGTAGCTAATCTCCTTGTTTTAAACACACCGCACACCGGTCTGCATGCACGATGCATGAGCCAGCGCCGCCCCTTGGCCTTAGGTTTTCCTTGCCCTTGGCCCGTACGCCTTACCCCCACAGGTCATGTACAAGGAGGGCGACCTGGCCCGGGTGTCGCTGTTCCTCCGGGAGCTGCAGCGCGAGTGGGAGGCAGCAGCACAGGCGGCAGCCCTGGGGGCAGCCATCCGGCGGACGCCCCCAGGGGGCTCCCCTGTCAAAGGGCGGGGCAGCGGGGCGGGCGGAGGCGGGGCAGGGGGGCCGGCGCTGCCGCCGGGTGTGGCCCCGGGAAGTGCGAACACAGCTGAGGCGGCGGCGGCGGCGGTGCGGGGGGAGATCCCGAGGGAGGGGCAGCTGTGGCTGCTGCTGCTGCACGCGTGCTGCCTGATGCGCGAGGGCAACCACCGGGCGGCGCACCAGAACCTGCAGGCGGCAGAGTGAGTGCTGTACGGCACGGGGAGGGATACGGGTAGCTGCAGAGCATACGGGAGACGGGGGGTCCCAGGCTAGTGGAGGGAGAGGGCAACCTGCAGGCGGCCAAGAGAGTGCTAACGGTTGATGTTGCAATCAGGGAGCTGTTGCCAGGTGGCCAATGGCGCTAAGGCTTGGGGGCAGCGGGGAAGCCTAGCTGGGGCATGTTCCAGTCGCGGTATGCAACTGCCGGTAGCTGAGCCCAAAATGAGGTTCCCTTGTGCTAGCGGGGGCATGGTAGGGATCACGGTTGCGCCTGTAGAAGCGGATGACTGCTGTCAATTGCTTGCTTCGCACGACAAGCTGCCTTGTCGCTCCGCGGGGCGGCTGGTACATTTCAGATGACGCCTCCTTCCGCCTCCGTGGCCCCCCTTGTCCTGCAGGCGGCTGTGCGACCCCAACGTGCTTGGCGCGGAGCACCCCTACCGCTACTGCATCCTCATGTGCCAGGGATTGCAAGCCTACTACGAGCACCAGGTGAGGCTAGCCTTTGGAGGGCCAGGGTCCCAAGGGGTGGCAGAGGCGCAGTGGTGCAGGGCGGTTCTGAGACCACGGGTCGTAAGTACCGTGTCTGAGACCTTACCTAGTCAAGGCATGTACGTACGGCAACCTTTGGCCTGGTCCGGCGCCAAAATACAGCGCCGTCCACGCCACAGCTGTCCTTTGTCCTTTGACCTGGTGTATCCGTGCCATGCGGCCCGTGCCACGTGTCGACTGTCGTACGACGTTGTCCGTGCCGCGCAGCACGAGCACGCCATCGACAAGTTCGACGCCGCCCGGGAGCTGGCGGGCCTGGTGTCCCGTGGGTCGCTGGACGTCACGGCAAGGCGCAACGCGGCCGCCTGCCTCAACAACAAGGGCGTGTGCCAGTCGGTGGGTGCCACGTGGCAGCTGGGGGCGTGAGCACGGGAGTGGCTGCTGTGCGCAACAGTACCCGTAAGGCTGTAGTGGAAGCGCTCAAGCCTTTGGGACTGTCATTTACTTGTATCATTAGGTGGCCCATAACCTCATCCGCCGAGGGCTAGCTGGGCACCCCCTGTGCCATGCAGCACCAGCAATGACAGTGCTCCTCTGCCAGTCCACTGCCATGCAAACTTGGTGCAGGTCACCGGCCTGCACACGGCAGTAAGCTGTGGTTTTTCTGACTGTTGCTGCCATGCATGCGCTGTTGCGCAGCTGATTGGGCGGCGCGCGGAGGCGGTGGCGTCGTTTCGTGCCGCGCACCAGCTGGTGCGGGCGACGGAGGGGGTGCCGGAGGTGCCGGAGGCGGTGGTGGCGCTGCGGAACCTCAACAAGGCGCTCAAGCAGGTGCGACCCCGTGCGCCTCGCTGCCGCAAAAAGCCGAGATATGGTTCGGTGTACGTTATACGCGCTTTTGTAGCGCACCGTCTGGTTGTTTTGGGTGGCGAGGTTTGCAAGCTGCGTGGGCTACACATTCAAGGTGCGAAAGGTAGGGTTCACACAGCCTCCAGTACGTACACCCCTTAGCTGGCACCCTAACACGGATATCACCACCAATCTGTGCAGGGCTTTGCGCTCAACACGGACAAGCTGCGGCCCACCAGCGCGCCGCCCATGTACAGCCACGTGGGCGCCACCGCCGTACCAAAGGACGAGAAGCTGGCCGTGTTCCTGCGCTCCGCGATCACCATGCGCGCGCCGGGGCCGGTCAACTCGGTGCCGCCGTTCGCAACAAAAGTGACGCCCGAGGACATGGTCGCGAAGCAGAAAGCAAAGGAGGCGGCGGCGAAGCAGAAGGCCAAGCAGGGCGACGCGGGCAAGGGCAAGGGCGACAAGAAGAAGGCCGTGGGCAAGAAGGCTCCGCCGTTTGAGGCGATGGTGACTTACCCTGCGCCCAGCTACGGCATTGCGAACGTGAAGCTGGCGGCTCCCAAGAAGGGGAAAAAGAAGAAGGCGGCTTGAGCTTAGGCGTGCGTAGGCACGGGGGCCCCTTTGGCTGTCTGCCTGTCCCCTTCCATGTGGCTCGCGGGAGTGGGAGAGGGGTGTTGGTGCCCGTGTGTTGAGTGCTTTGGGAAAGGGGCGTGGGATGGTAGGCGGCAGGCGGGGATTCATTGTTCAAGACCTGGCTTGCCCCGGGTGTGCATGTACGCTGCAGGCCCTGTCCAGGCAACCTAGGCACCAGCAGGGTGCAATGTGGCATAGCGGGTGCTTTACCCACGCTTTTTTGTCTAAAAGCAGACAAAAAGGTTGCAGGGTGTAACAACCAGGGACCTAGTTGCATTACAGCATTGGTGGCGAAGGTGTGGTGCACGTTAGACGCATAGCGTATACTAGCAGCCTTGGGTTACTGGTGGGGCCTGGCTGGCCACCAGTAGGGCCAACGCACAATGGCCAGCAGTGACAGGTGGTGTCCGAGGCTGCAGGCCTAGTCACAGCACGGTAGGTATAGGCATCTATGGCTTCTTCGTGGCTATGTGGCTCGTTTACATCGTTGTTGGCTTTCCGCAATTGCTGTCACGCTCTGCTCATGTTTGTTGACAATGCATGTAAAGGCCGTGGTGCTGCGCATATGTGTTGGCTGTGTGCGCTTGAGCGTGATGAACACCATGCGGGAGCTGGTACGGTACGTGGAACGGCCTATGTCGCAGAACCATGGGTCGTGCTGGACAAGTGGTTCAGCCAGGTTCAGCCATCTTTTCGAAGTGTGGGGCTTTGTGCCTGTATTGTAATGGCGCCGCTTAGGGAGGCTACCGTGGATACCGGTTCATCACATATGCCGACATGCGTAAGGCTGTGGCGTCGGTCTAGGTGCAACACAGAGCATCTAGGGGCTCTGCGCTCTGGTGCAACACAAGGAGAGGCCTGTGCTCCATGGCCTACGCGCTGCGTGCACAGTTCACTTCTTATGTTGCGGTGCAGTTTGGCGCGTTGGTGCAGCGCCTGCTACAACGGCAGCTGTCGGCAGACAAGGCTGTGGGAGCTGAGTGACGTGCTCGTGACAATGTGCACGCCCCGAGCCTGGATATGGTACGCGTCTGCTGGTTAATGAGGACCGCGGGGATCCGGGGAAGTCCGTTTTCCCATATAGGCAGCGAATAGTCGACTGACCCTGTGTGGACGAGACAACTCAAGTCTGTGGTTTACCACTACCACGGCATGCAGGCAAGCTAGGCGCCGTGTGCATCCCTGTCGTCTGCGAACAGACGATTGCCTCAAACGGCAACTGCCGAGCCCCCATGGCTGTGACCTGGCCCAGCGCCTCAGCGCACAGCCCTGAACAGCTATGCTGCTGATGCTGTCAATAGTACGGGTAGTGGTCGGACGCAAGCGTGCCGCGCTGCTGCTGCATTCCCCGCGCTGAAGGGACATGGGGACTCCGTACATGCGGGCACCCAAGCCATCAGCCTGTGCGATAACGAAGCGTGTTGGGTGACCAGAACTTCTCCAATCCTTACACTTACGCCCGCCTGGCCGTTTCTTTCGGTCACACTCAGCCACAACTGCACCACAAACACTTCCACGTCGTTAAGCAGGGTCTGCCGCTGCACACTGACCCCGTGCCCTTGTTGCTACGCCATGCACCTCAACATGGTGCCTGTTTCGTGATCCCATCCCACATGCTAACACGCCTCAACACGCCTCACCACCTTAGGTGACGCCTGGCTACACGCTGTGCTACAGCCAGCCCGTAGGACTGCGCGCTGCAGCGCCTCTGTCAACCAGCTCCTCCAGACTGCTGCCACCCAACTCCGGAACCGCCCGGTCCTCGGTACAGCCAGCCGCTCAGCTGCGCTCCGCAATCATGTCCGTGAACAGCTTCTGTGGGGGCACGGCGTGGTATTGTCGTGTGAATAGAGGAAACAAAGCTCATCGCGCAGCCATCACACCAGCAAACGTGCTTACCCCCTTGTTCCGCGTGGTCCACAGCGTGTCCACGGCGTAGTCTAGGGCCTGAATTACATAAAGATGCTGGTAGGGATGAGCATCGAGCCAAAGGCAATGCAGGGGTTGGAGTGAAGCATGGCGCACCTGGTTCGAGAAGTAGGCTCCAACCAGGAGCATGGGAATGTAAGCGGTTGACCGCTTGAAAAAGAGCTGTAGGAAACGCGTTACGGTATTGGCTCAGCGACGCAAACTGAAGGGAGAATGGCGAAAGCTTTCTTGCCCACGCTCCGCACCTGGTAGATTGTCTCCCGAGCGGACATTTTGGTTGTTTCGGCTGAAGCGTGCAACAACCTGGTCGGTCCACAGGCTGGGGCTAACTGCCCCCTTCTGCCCTCCGATGCAGCATGCGACATTTGTTCCGAGGGAGTCCCCACGAGCGCGATAAGCACGTGCACAACATTAGCACCTCCATTATCTTTAAAATAAGAATCTCACGCCAGCATTTCTGGCCACCTTGATTCTCGCTGCGCTACCAGTACCCATGGACCTCCCAGCAGAGCGGTGGAGCCGCGGCTGCGGCAATGGCAACATAGGTCTCAGTGGACATGTAATAGACTACAGGTCAGTGCGCATGCACGATCACCGTGTCGACAGGGAGTTCGACTTACCTTCGATAGCATCGTTACGATTAAGCGGCGCGGGCCATTTTTTGCGATAAGGGGATACCGTGTTTATATATGGGGCTTGCCACCCCTTAAGGCCCATGCGGCGAAGGAGACAGGGCCAAGGGCAGGGGCATGGCAGGAGCTAAACCGCAGCACACACCGCAGTTGTGAAGCGTGCTCGCTGCTGCAGCACAGTTACCTAGCGCGCAGCTGCGGCACGCCTTCTAGCGCGCATCAGTGTTGCCGCGCCGTAGCACTAGCACAATCGCACAAGTCTTACAGCCCGAACACGTGTGCAGCATGCGTACCAGGGCGCTACCCAGTGAGCTACCCAGTCACGCAACAGTCCGTCGCAACCACACAACACATGGACGCCGAATGCATACATCTGAGCTTCCATGTCACACCCGTCGTCCCTTTCCAGCGCGGGAGTGCGTAATGGCAACTGGGTGGAGAACATGGCGAGGGTGGAGGCCCTGCCTTCAGACACCATCCTCAGCCATGCGGGCGCCCTGCACGGCCCGCCAAATTCGACACAGCGAATGTCATACAATCCCGAGGTAAGCCAACATTGCATGCACCCAAAGCTGGGCACGCCCCATGCCACCTGCAACAAGGTCACCCATGGCACCAACACGTTCTGTCCAAGGTTTTGGTCAGCGGCTACCGTACGAATTGCACGTGTCGGCATGGCATGTCGCCGCTATGTGCTCTAGCCGATCCTTGCATACGGTGCACAGAGTTGTCAGTGTGCCGCCAGGTGTCCGTCCTTTTCCCCGCACCCCTCCTCACTTCACCGCTCGGCAGCCCTCACTGCACCCAATCGCCCTCTTCCTCTTCCCTCCCTCTCCCGGCCCCCTCCCCTCTTTGCCTCCACCCATCTCTCCCTTACTCTCCCGCGTCCCTCCTGCCCCCTCCCCCCTGCCCCCAGGGTAAGACTGGCGAGGCGCTGATGGAGGCGTCCCAACGATACGACCAAGACCAGGTGCGCAGATGGCGAGATGGATCGGTTGTTCGCGGCCGCTCGTCATAGGTGCTACTACCATACTGGGTTGGGGGGATATCATATGGGCTCATCACAGACCGCTGCCACTCTGACCGGTGCTACCATGAGCATGTATACACGCGGACGCGAGGGCCATAACGCAGCCAGTCGCCAAGGGCCGGGGTGTAGGCGGTAGGCAGACGGTTACAGGGTGGTTGGCGGTAGAGATGGTGGTAGGGGGACCTGGCCTGCCCAGAGCGGCAACAGCACACGGTACGGTGCTCGCTGACTTGGCCAGGTGGACGCAAACGAGCAGAGAGGGGCTGTGGTCCTTCCGGGTTCTAGGGGGCACCGTGGTGTCTTGGGTCTGCGGCGGGCGTGGCTAGGGGCCTGGCCTGGGCCATGCTGAATGTGCGGTAGCGGAGACGGGCACCTGCCGTCGCGTGACTATGTCCCGCACCCTCGGTGCGCCCAACCTGCCCTGAGCACTCGGCTTCGAGCAGACAACACGAGTGCCCATCAGCCCACTCGCGAAGCGCCCGCACCCAGGCGCCCCTTCCTTGCCTGCAAGCGGTGTACGGACGATGGGCCTCGCGAAGTGCCCACCCCAAACGCGCTGCCCCTTGCGTGAACGTGACCGTGTGCACCGGCGGCCCGCCCCCCACCCTCGCCCACAGGTTGGCCTCAAGGCCGACCTGCTCACGCGGCACGGCGCCTTCGAGCAGCCCCCCGTGCAGTGCCTGGCCACCACCTACCAGCTAACACACGGCCGGGCGGACGGCACGGACCGGCGGCCGCAGGCATACATTTGGGCAGGTGCGGTGGGTACCGCAAAAGCACAAGGGAAAACCGTAAGGAGTCGGAGGTTAGGGGAACACTTAGTACTCTGGTACACAGGCCTACCTGTGGGCAAGTGAGGCGCGTGCGCTGGGTAGCGGGCTGGTAGCAGCACGTGCTGTATTGCACTACTTCCCTGCACCATACACGATGTGCTCACACCGCAAGCAGGTGGACTACAACGTGCTGCTGTCCTCAGCCCAGTGCGATCGGCTGATGCACTGACCCTGGGATCCCGTGACCCACGCTTCCCTGCACCACGTGTGCGCAGGCCGCAAGCAGGTGGACCGGATCGGCCTGTTCCTCAAATTTAGTATACCTCCCCCTTTGCCCCACTCCTGCACCACGCGTGCCCAGGCCGCAAGCACGTTGACTACCACGTGCTGCGGTCCTCGGCCTGGTCTACTAGACTTACACACGTATTCTCATGTCTCTGTGTTCAACGTCTGACAGGGTGACGTATTTGCACCGTGCATCCACACGTGCACAGGCCGCAAGCAGGTGGACTACCACGTGCCGTACAGCACCACGACGCTGAATGCCAGCACGCGCAAGCAGCAGGAGTGGGGCGCGCAGCACGAGGGGCACAACCCATACGAGACCACGCAGCAGGTGGGATACGTGGGAAGTGCAGGTGGGGCACATGGCTGGGGCAGTGGGGACCCGCGGCTGCGAGGGTATTCGCCGAGCGGAGAGCGGATTTGTGGTGAAGGGGATGGAGAGAGAGGCAGCATGAGAGGCACTAGCGACCACGCAGCAGATTGGGGCAGCGGGGGGGGGGGGAGGGGGTGCGGAGCCCGGGGGTTTTGGTAAGGCGCCTGGAAGGCAGGTCCATACCGGACCATGTGGTGCCGCGGCGGGGCAGTGGGAGTTACATGTTGAGCGGAAAGGCGGTGTACTGGAGGGACGGAGGGAGGCAGCGGGGACGAGGAAGGAGGGGTGGTGGGGTATGAACGCGGCAGGCTCTAGGGCTGGTGTGCTGGGGGCCTGACATGCTGCACGGGTGGTCATGTACGCAGCATGGCCGAATGTCACTTTGTCGTACTGGGCCAGTTGTGCATGCCTATGCGGCCTCGCTGCGCTGCGTTGGACCAACACTTGACAACTGCAATGGGCCCTTGCCGCGCCCCTTCCTCAGGCCGCGCTGTTCCCCACGGCGGTTGCCTCCGCGGAAGACAGCCCCTACCTGTCCACGGGTACGCTCAAGCCCGTGTCGGACAGCGGGGAGGTGACGCACCCCGGCAACAGGCCCAAGGGGCCCAACAAGGCCGACCTGGACAAGGACTACCACCGGATAGGCCTGCGGACAACGTACCGCAACTGAGGGATGGGAGTGAGAGCAGGGGTGAAAATAATGCTGCGGATTGTCTCGATGTTTCCTTGTCGTGAAGGTGCAGGACTGCGACTGTGCTGCCCGGGGCAGGAAGCGTGCTCCTTCGTGCTGTGGATGTTGGGGCTGTCCTCTTGTGTCACCAGGAACGAGACGCGTCGGGCAAGGCACACGGCACGGGGCACGTGCTGAGAGGCGGCATGTGTGAAGCCTGCGTGCGGAACGTGGGGTAACGCGGGCGGAAGCGCTGCAGCTACCGCAAGGGTAGTAAGCTAGCGGAAACTGGGATTGTACATATAGTGCAGATGGTATTGCCGATATTGCACCGTTATTATGCGGGGCAGCAGGGTAGGGTAGGGTAGGGTAGCTGGGTAGGTTCTAGGCGGCGGGCCAGACCGCCGCAGACGGACGTGGTGGCAACGTCGGTACGCGTTGGCATCCGCTCTTGAACTGCGATGAGGTTTCGTAATTGCATGGCGGGCTTGCGCTGGCTCTGAGTGTCATGGGTGGTGGGCGACACCCTTGTGAGCACTTTTGAGGGTACTCCGTCATAGTACCTGACCGATGAGCGGGACGAGCGGTTGGTTGGTCTGGCTGTAGCTTGAGAGGCTGTTGGTGCGACAGGGGAACGCTCAAGCATGTGCCTGTCTCAGTTGGTCAGATCAGTTAATGACTCTTCTCCCGGGCGTCTGCGGGTGCATAGGCGGGCATAGGCGAGGATTGGGGGCTGGTGGAGAGCCTGTAGCAGGGGGGCGCAAAAGCCATGATGCGACCACGTCGGGCAATGCTGTAACTTGGAAGGCCTCGGTCCACGACGTGAAGGTGTGTAGCTAGCTAGTTACGGATGGCGGCCAGTGTGCGTCCTGTGACAAGTTATTGGGATGACTGCGTAATGTTGGTGCAATGGGCACCAGGCTTTGCAGATGCCCTGGGTCCTGAGCAAGCGAAGCTCGCGGTGCTACTAGGTCAAATATGGACTGCGCGGCATGCCTGTGTACCGTTCCCACGGTGAGCGGTTTGGACTTACACATGGTTGCAGTACATCCGGCTGCGTGTCTTGGGTCTTGGCGTTGACCCTGGAGCCCCTGGCTCGTATATGGGTCCTTACATGCTGGGTTCCGGATCCTACCATGTAAGAAACAAAGAAAAGAAAAAAAAGAAAGATGCCCATGTGGAGAGGTCTCCCCTGGTGCCCATATCTTCCCTTGTGGCCAGCAAGGTTCTTGCCTGCAAGGAAGGCCGTTGATGCCGGATGCACGGAGTCTAACCCAAATCCATGATGGCGGAACAAGATTCAGTGCTGCAAGAGTTGCCTGAGTAGCCTGTGTACAGGGCACGAAGCTGGGCATGTCAGATGTCAGATGCCATGGAGCTGGGCATTGACCCATCAACACTCAGGCTAGGGGAGACCGCCGGCCGCCGGCTGAAAGGCCCATGTACAGCCAATGCGCTGTTCCTAAATGTCGGTCAGTTCCCACCTTAATTAGCTGCATATATAGTCATGCCCAACGTGCCCTCCATACGCCATGTTACCGATACCATAGCCCCCGCATACATAAATTGACCAACGTTATTGACATGTATGACATCAGCATGGACTGTTAGCCCCCGCTGTCGAGTTTGGTTGTTCGGACACCGGAAGGTCACTCGGGGTGTTCGCACATCGAGTACCGAGCTTCTAACCGCCACGTGTTACGGTACCGCAATGGTCCGGGAACAAGTAGATATCAGAGCGCTGTCCCAGCCCAGAATAACATAACAAAGCTCGGCAACATCCTAAGGTGCGCACTTTCAACCGGCCTGATAGCATAAGAACGCTTTCGAACGCAGCATCTCCGCTACAAAACAACCGTAGACCACCCTTCAGAAGCTATAGTGCGCTCGTTGTAATTGCAATAACAGCAGGAAATGGCTCCTCGGGCGCGGCAGGAGCGTGGCGCAGCGGCCGCCCTCGCGGCTTGCTGCCTGGCCCTGCTCCTCCTCTGTGGCCCAGTCCACGCCCGGCGCCTAACCCGCACCCCCTCCGACCCCAAGCCCCTTGGCCGCCTTCTACAGCAATCCAGCAGCAGCTGCTGGGGCAGCATGGCCTGCCTGGACCCCTCCTACTGCGCCGCCAACCTCACCGCCGACCCCTCCTCCCTCTCCGGCGCCCCTCCCCTGGACACATCCGCCGCCGGCGCCATCCGCCGCCGGCGCCATCTTCTCCGTCTTCTCCACCACCTCCCTAACCTCCACCGCCGCGCTCACCGTCCGCGGCGGCGAGACCTGCCCCCTCCTCGTCCTGACCGGCGAGCAGTTCGGGCAGCTGTCCGAGCTGGCCTCCCAGGGCGGCAACATCAACAACTTCTACCCCTCGGATGTGGGCAGCGGCGTAAAGGCGTGCGCCAACGTGGCCCCCGTGCTGTCGCCCTCCGAGAGCTACATCCTGGGCGTGGCGGCGTGGGACATGCCCAAGCCCACGTCAGGGGAGCCCGACCCGGCCAAGGCGCAGAAGCAGGTGTCCATGCTGGGCAGCTCAATGGCCATATGCGCAGCCATCAACCCGTGCGACGACGCCTACGTGTTCGGCTTTGACGTGAGTACATTGACATACTGGCCGGGCCGGGCTACTGGCTAGTGCGGGACAGCTGCGCATGTGCACAGGTTGACGTACATGTCACCCGCCCAGTGTAATTGTTGTGTACATGCCAGTTGCAGCTGCCCTGCGTGGCGGCTGTCTCATGCACGCAAGCAACCGTGCTGACCCTCATGCAACCCTCTTCCCATCCCTCTCCACCCTCTCACCCAACCACCCCCCCCCATGCCTGCTTCCCCAGGGCGTGTCCGTGACCCTCCCCGTGTCCGAGGAGCCCCCCGTGGACCTGACCCTGTCGCTCAGCACCGTGGCCTACTCCGCCAACGCCTCCAACCTGCTGCTGCCCGCCAAGGGCGTGTGGGACTACTCGGGCGGCGGCAAGGGCACCACCTCGGACGTGTCCTTCCAGAGCAACATCCTGGTGGGCGGCAGCGCGGACCTGGCCCTGGGGCTGGCCACGCCCACAGGCACCAAGGTGGCCACGTTGGACGTCACAGGCAGCCTGAGGCTGGGCATCGGTGAGTGCCGTAGGTGCCGTACCGGGACCGTACCCTACAGCCACGGTGGCTGAGTCACAAGTCCTTCACCACACGCCTAAACGGGTAGTACGACCTCGCTGAACCTGGTCAGCAGCTACCGCCCAGTACCGGTACACGTCAAGCCCACAGCTCAGCTGCTAACACACGTGCACAACCACTCCCTCTTCCCCGCAGACCTGGACCCCGCGCACGACGGCGCAGGCGGCTCCGACTTTGCCTTCGCCATCAGCATCTCCGGCTCCCCCTCCATAACGCTCATGGACACCCTCACCCTGGACCTGTCCGGCATGGTCTCTACCGAGCTGGACCTTATCTGGACCTACATCGCCGCCGACAACTTCAAATTCCAGCTGTCGCTGACCGAAAGCTTTGAGCTGGACGCGCTGTTCGCCTCCGTTCCGTTTCTCCAAGACGCTCTGAAAGCGCTTCTGGACGCCAAGGGCACGGCCGCGATGGATCTGTACGTGGACCACAACCAGGCCGCCATCTTTTTGGACCTCAAGGGCGAGATCGACGTGCTGCCCGTGCTGGACATCCCGCCCATCCAGGGCGAGCTCGGCGTCATCCTCAGCGTGGGCTACGGCGGTACGGCAGACGACTTCGACTTTGCTTTAGTCATCAACGGCGAGCTGTACTGCCTGTCGTCGTACGGCCGCGGCGCGGGCAGCCCGCTGGACGCCTGCCCGTCCGGCACCGTGCAGGACCCCACCGGCCTGCTGTGCTACCCGCCCTGCAACGCCGGCTACTCCATGGTCGGGCCGGTGTGCTGGCAGGACTGCCCCGCGAGCTTTGACGACGAGGGCGCCTTCTGCGGCAAGCCGGGTGAGCGGTTGGCGAGCGCGTGTGTACGTTTTCTGGTACTGGTGTGGGTCCACCGACCCATGGGACACACCGGCCTGTGCATGTAGAATTGCGGTAGTGTGATGTGACCCGCACGCTGCTGCTACCCTTTTTGGAGTGCCGCTATACTGTGCCTGCTCCACGGGGGGATATGGCATTTTGCTAGGCAGCCTTACATAGCAGTAGCTTACGCTGGGAACTGCTACCTCGTGTGCCCGCAGATGCCTACTGGCGCGACAGCTACGACCCGGACGACTACTGCCCTGACTACTGCAGTGACGACGGCTGGGGCGGTGCCTACGCCGCCTGCCAAGCCGCGCACCCCGAGGGCTGTGATGACGACGGCTTCTACGTCTACGCCAAGTGCACCGCGGGCTTCTACGAGTTTGGCTGCTGCGTGTGCTCCCCCGACTGCCCCGCCGGCATGGACGACATCGGCGTGTCGTGCGCCAAGGACAGCTACGGCAACGGCTGGGGGGAGGCCATGACGTGTGGGCCGGGGGAGGAGCAGAACGGGCTGCTGTGCTACCCCACGTGCAGGGAGGGGTACACGGGCGTGGGGCCGGTGTGCTGGAAGGTGTGTTAGCAGAAGGGATACACGGGCGTGCGGCCGGTGTGCTGGAAGGTGTATTACGGTAGCTGGGCGTGCTGTCGTGGAGGTGGAGGCAGGATGACAAGGGCTGGCGGGCCTCTAGTCTGTACAATCAAGCTTGCGACTCAACAGCCTTTATTATTTGTAGCTGCAATGCTCAAAGGCATGCTTCTTCATCCGACATGGGCATTCATGCATTCTCGCTGATTCTACGTGGTGGTGCTCCTGCTCCTTTATTCATAACATTTTTTGACGCATGTTCAAGAACATGTATGCACCTGGAACTAGGGACCTGCGGCAACCAGAAGTGCCTTACAGCAGCACGATGAAACACGGTAGTCAAAGCACATGGAGGGGCCGCCTTAGTGCAACATTATGTTTTATCGATTGGTACATAGGTTCCATCATATTTTTCGACACCGTCTGACGGATCACTGCACCAAGAACGTAAACAGGCCCCTCCTTTCCATACCCTGCATGCTGTGCATCTATTACAGGTACAAAGGTACTTGTCATTCGGACCTGTATGGTGGTGATTTGGCCCGGGGGGGGGGGGGGGCGCCCTGGTTTGGCCTGCAAGAACAGGCATGGTGGTAGGACAAGCAAGGAGAAGCATGCATGGCAGCTCCCCTGCTGAGGGGAGCGCATGCAGGATGGTTTAGGATGAAGATGTCCGCCGTGCGTCTGCTTGGGCTCTAATGGCTACGTATCTTGTATGGAGCCATGGCACTGCCTCTGCTGGTTCCTTCCTGCATGATAGAATGTTTATTTGGCTAGGCAGATTCCACTTTGTTTGGCCTGGTAGTGCTTATACATGATGGTCTGAGAGTTGAGGCATTGGCTACCGTACCGTGCACACCTGTAACAGCCATTGCCGTACGCCCTAGCGAGTAAAGCAGGAGCGGCTACGGTACATGCGAACAAGGGAGTGATGTCTGTGTCGTCCACAAGCGTCCACTCGCCGGTCCAGCGCCTGAATTTAATACCCTTGCTCATCACCTGACCGTACCAATCCTTGTATTGCTCATACATACATCACGACAGCTTAGGATCTGACCAGGGGACCCCTGGGCTCTGCATGCTTACACCCTGGCCCTCCTGTAACCATTTGCTATCTCCCCGCCCTGGATCTGACACGGCACGCACGCATGCCCTGCCCCAGCAGTACATAGGTCGTGCCGTTGTTGGAGCGGAACTTGGTCGTGATGGAGGTGCAGACATGTGCGCCCAGCAGTATGGGACAGGAACGCCACCAGCAAGTGAGCAACACCTCGCGATCGCCTCAACACCTACCCTAGTCCCCGCGCCAGCTCCCCTCCTCCCCACCAGCCTTTCACACTCCACCCTGTGCCCCGCTGCCCAGCCGCCCTTGTGACACTCTACCACTCCACTGCGCCCAGGTGCACTCGTGCACCAGTGCCCCACAGCCCTGCACCGCCCGCATAGCAGCAACTCCAACCCCGCATCCGCATCCGCATCCGCATCCGCATCCTCAAAGAGGGCATCAGAACGGCTCCAGAACCAGCTCACGGCACGCGGAAGCACAATTTTCCTAGGGCAAAACCAACAAACCGAAACCAACAACACTAGAATACTGCATACAATCAGCATCCCTGTACCGTTGGGGCGTGGTTAGGCGAGCAAGCCTACGCTGCTGTGCCGGCACCAGGCCAGAGTCACTTTTGGTATACCATGGACGTAGTCTAGTGTCAAAGGACTCCAACGTGCAAAAGTGAGGGCCTTCTGAGGTGCGGGCTGAAGGCCGGCAGAAACCATGACATCGTGCACAGGTGGGTAGCACGTTTCACCATGGCACGTTGCAAACTTAACTAATAATATTGCCTTGAATTTCTGCACTGCAAGTGGTTAACGCCTCCGAAGCTGTCAAACTGTTGCTACCTGTCGCGAGCTTATCATGTGGCCCTGGGCTCGAGCGCACGGTTGGTCTGGTCTAGACATGAGCTGCAGTATTTTTACTTATGTGCGGGCCCCACGCTGTTGTTGCACGCCCACAGAGCCTAACACGCTACTTGCCATCCCCTGTGCTTGCCCTTGCCTCTCACTAGGTGTCAAAGGTACATCCGAAGGGTTGCCAGTGGAGCTAAAGGGTGCATGGCGCAATCGTCTAGTGCCATCCGCCAGGTCAGCACCTCAGCGCGCCGCGTTGCAAAGCAGGGACGGCGAGGACGGCCAGCCAGCTGAAGGCAATGAAGCAGTTGCGGACCTGCCCGCCAGCAGTGATGCCATTCCCGGTGCAGCTATGCTATGTGTACTACATCATCTGCAGCCCAACGACAAGGCGACAAGCGGCCGCTTGCTGTGCAAGGACGCAGCATTCTGGCTCAACGGCGTAGCCAACCGTACCGTGGACATCAGCAAGCCGTTGCCGCCCCACGTCGCCGCCTCCGCACCACACTTCGCAGCCGGAGCCCAGGCGCAGCTGTATGACATACCACTGCGCCGCAAACTGATGTGGCTTTCGATCGCTGCCGTAAGTGGCTGCGAGGCGAACATGCAGGTGGCATGGCGGGCCCTTCAGCCCAGCCTGTTCCCAGAGCTGCTGCAGACCAGGCACTATACAACGCTCTACCCCGACATTCCGGACCCCGGCACTGTAGCTGTGCATGCCGGCCACCCTCAACTGGTCCCCAAGCTGCTAGACCTGTGCCCCGGCCTCATCCGGCCCACGGAGCTGCTGGCAGCTGCGGCGAAACACTCGGACTTCACTGGCCCGTGCGGGCTCAAGGCGACCTGGCAGCGGCTTCACTCTGCGGACGGATACCGCCTGGCCAACGTGCTCAAGGAGCCCAGCATCATGCAAGCGGCTATGGCGTCCGTGAAGCCGGACGCAGAGCACAAAGCTGCCTGGCTGGTCAACAATGGTGCAGCTTTGCCGTGCGACATGGAGGGATCACTGCTGGGCATGTTGAACGCCGCCAAAGCTGGGGGCCTGGACCGACTCCTCTGGATAAGCGCACAGGTTACCCGGCCCGACGACCGCAACAGCGTCCTAATCGCAGCACTCATGTTCCTGGACCTGGCCTCCGCGCAGCAGCTACTGGACATGGGGCGGTGTGTGTGGCCGGAGAGCTTCCATAGGGCGGCAGAGACAGAGACGGAGACGGAGATGTTCGACAGGCTTGCGAGCTGGATGCTGCTGATGTCTGCTGCCGCTGGCAGCAATATCGAGGGCGTTGCCAAGCTCCAATTCCTGTGGCAGAACTGGGCGCCCATGGACTTGGAACCCCGAGTGGCGGCGGCCACCGCGATTGCAGCCGGCAAGGGCGCGCTGCCTGGCCTGCGCTACCTGCGCGAATCCGCCGGGGGTGCCATCCTGGCGGGACCTCACGGCAAGAAGGCGGTGTGTTGCGCGATTAAGGCGGAGGACCGGGAAGTGGCGGCGTGGCTGCTGCAGCAGGGCTGTGCCTTTGGCACCGAGGCGCTGCTGGAGGCGGCAAAGACGGGCAACACAGGCACGGTACAGTGGCTGCTGCGGACGGCCGGGGTGCGGCCGGACGGTGTGGACCTGGGCAGGGACGTCATTGCTGCTTGGCCGTACAAACGCCGCGACAGCCGCGCCCTGCTGCAGGCGGTGAAGCTGCTGGCGGCTGCTGCCGCTGTGCCAGCAGCACTGGAGGGAGCGGCGGCACCGGAAGGGGACGGCGCTGGGGACCGCGGCGGTGGTGGTGGCCGACAGCCGGTCGTGCTGTCGTCGGCCCTGCCGGCCGCAGCGTCCCGCGGCGACCTGGCCCTGGTGCGCTACCTGGTGGAGGAGCTGCAGCTGCAGCGGGAGCTCAGCGCCGAGGTGATCAGCGCCGCGGCGGGCAGCGGCTGCGAGGCGCTGCTGGAGTGGCTGGCGCGGGAGCAGGGCTGCCCCGTCCGCGGTCCGGACGCGTGGGTGCGGGCGGGCAGGCTGGGGGACCGGGCGGTGCTGGGCTGCCTGCTGCGGCTGGGGGTGCCGTGGGGCCAGGGGCTGGCGCGGGCGGCGGCGGATGCGGGCCTGCCGGGGCCGGTGCTGGACTGGATGGAGGCGGAGGGGGCGCCGGTGGGGCGTGGTGAGGAGGCAGAGGCGGAGGAGGGCGGCGCGGAGGCGTAGGGAAGCGAGGGGTCCAGGAGGGCGTGCATGTGCGTGAATGTGCGTGCATCGGCTGGTAGGGGATGCCGATGCTGGTGGAGCGGGTACGGTACGGTAGTCCTTTTGCAGGCGCCAAGCGAATATGCTACAACGGAAGGTGTGGAAGCTGCATGCTGGTGTGGGGCTGGGGTTATTGTTTAGGGGCCACCGAGGTTGACGGTGGCATGCCACGGGGTGTCAGCGCACACCGAGTATACGGTACGTACCGTACTGGCACACGCTCTGGCGCTTGCGGCCACGAGATGAGATGGGGGCAGCCGAGCGTGCTGCGGCTAGGTAGGCAACCGTGCGCCGCAACATGTACCTAGTGCAGTAGGCTTGGTGTGCATGGACATGACTGCCGGGTCATGCGGGTTCCGACGTGCGTGAAAATTTCATGGGTGCTCCCTGGCGCGTGGGTCAGGAGTCCATGGGTGTGCTGTCCACAGAGACTTGTACGGGGACTCGATTACCGTAGCTCCGTCAATGAAACAGGCTGTATGGCGTGTTCAGTTAGGGTAGCACAAGTCCGCCTAAGGCAGCTCGGAACGTTATTGTCAGCTGTGCCGCTGCATTGTGGGCTTCGGGGTCTCGCTGTAGCAACTTCATCTGCAGGTAGTGCATCGGACGGCAACACCGGTAGCGGAGGAGGGCAGATCGACCAGGAGCAACACGTGCATGTGGGTAAGCAGGTGCGCATCCGGTACAGCAGCCATCGTCCGACTCATTCACTCGCGAAACGGTGTGAGTACTCCAGGTTTCGCTTGGTTATTCCAGGTTATTCGTTCCTGTGGCATTGGCCGTTGGGCCCACTGTTTCTCCAGATGGACAGCGGATACCAAACTGCGCGGCGTGCATTTTGTTTCTGTGGAAAGGTTTACAGGTAAGGAGACGGGAAGGGACAACAAGGGATAATTCTCAGCCTCCAGCCGGCTCCAGCTGGCCGTGGCACATGGGCCTGGTAACACGCTGCACGGTGGACATGAGTCCGCGTTTCTTTGGCTCCTTGCACACACAATAGGAGCAATCGCATGCGGACACGGAACGTCTGTGCCACGCTGCCGCCCACCCAGTCGTGTCCGTACCGCCGGTACCTCCACCTCAAGCTGAGGCTGCTCGCAGCAAGCAGCAACATACAGGCGCCATACGACCGACCAGCGCATCAGTAACATGCTGCCAATAAGGTTTCAAGGCGTGGATCCGCTGTCTACGTGTGGCAGGCACTGGCCTGCCCTGGCAGCTGGCGTCAACAAGGCCATGCCACCTGCGCTGTCGAGTGGTTGGTGGTTGGTACAGTAATCGACACGCTGCTGGCTATGCTCGACATGCTGCGCGTATGCTTCTAGCTCCAATCGGGTTGTATTATATTGCTGTGCAAGCTATGTTAACACCTCCGCATAAACTACTCACAGCGCCTGCCAGTTTAAAGTGTGTCGTGAGCTCGGAAGGAGTCCAGCATTTTCCCAATCAGGATCCACTAACATTTTGCAGTTAGAGCATACTGAAACTGTTTAATCTTCAACGGCGCTGCCACGAGGATGCTCGCACAGAAACCCCAGAGCACTTGTTGCGTGCGGTATTGTAACAGCCTAATCAACCGCACAAACTATCCGTTGTGCATCAACAGACGCAATGATCGCCAGCTTCCTAGTCGTATGACTGTTAGGGCCCAACAACAAGCTCCCAACAACAAGCAGAAAAAATGCGCACAGACATTTGAGCTTCCTACCATATTTGCAGCACCAGAAGGCCTGCCAACTGCGACGGTGGGTGAAGACCCGTGGAGTTGACCATTCCGAGTTCCGGCTGTTGCTGGGATAGCTCATGCCCAGACCTGATTCTACAGCGATATCCTGAGTAAGAAGTTGTACTGCCATGACATTGCCTGTCTTCGTGACGATACGCATCCGCAGGGCGAGCTCAAAGCGAACGTGGTGTTCCCATCGCTCAAAGTCCACAAGGTGCGCAACCGCACCAACCTACAACGTACAAGCGCCACACGCGTTTCCTGGGCCGCTAGATCCCTTGGAGACCCAACGCATCCTCCTTGCTCTCTAATCATCGGATGCCACACAGAAGGGCGATGGGCAGAAGGGCGATGCCCCCGTGCGCGTGTGGCCCCGCGGCGGCGTGGTGCTGTTCATGCACGGCTTCGCGCAGGGCCCCACCGCCTACGCCCGCATGCTGACGCAGCTGGCGTCGGAGTGCGATGTGCTTGTGGTGGCGCCCTGCCCGCCCTTCGGGGCCACACTGAACAAGCAGCAGGTGGGGCGGGTAGAAGTGTGTGTGGGTATCGGGGGAAGAGAGAGTGGACGGCGGGGAGCAGGGGGCGCGGGAATGCTTGGGGACTGGGGCTTGTGCGGTTGGTGCCGCGCACTCCTCTTGGCCCCCCTAACCCTAGAAACGTTGTATGCTTCCTCTGGCTGGAGCACAGTCATGCTGGACATGTATGGCACGCCCTCACCCGCCCCGCGCAGTCCGCCATGGTGGATGCCGCCCTTGTCTGGCGCAACCTTATCGCCACCAACACCCTGCCAGGCATCATCATAGCTCCGGACGAGGGCAGCTCAGCTTCCTCCTCCACCTCCTCCTCCTCCTCCCCTTCCTCCTCCTCTGCCTCCGCCTCCTGCCCGCTCCCCGTGGGGCTGCTGGCCCACTCGGTGGGTGGCGGCCTGGCCCCCTACGTGGTGGATACAGCGGCGCGCAAGGGGCAGCCGTTCAAGTCGGTACACGTCATGGCGCCGCAGGTAGGGGCAGCAGCTACTGACAACGAAGGCGCCGCAGTGGCACGCGGTGTGAAGGGTATGACTGCCAAGTGCACAGCCTGACTCACAACCGCATGCATCGTGGCGCCGCAGGTAAGGCAGTAGTAGGAGTACTAGGAGCCGGAGGTATAGTCTGCAGGCACGCGGCGGGAATTAGCACGTGTCAACCCTGCGTACCACTGGTGCACGTCATGGCGCCCCATGTGCGTGAGGGCAATGGCAGCAGTCTGCATCCCAACAGTTTGCGATTTGGCTGCGATAGGGTACTGCGTGCCTAGCACACGTGCCTAGCACACTGCAGCACACACCGGTAGGCGCACACACGGAGCGCGGGGCACCAGCACGCAAGCGGCTGCACGTGACTCACATGTCAAGGAGCGAAGACGATAATGGTGAGACCGAATGCCCTGCTTGGGCTTGGACCTCCTCTTGCACACGTGCTTGGGTTACACGAGTATCCCGCATGATGACTGCTGGCGCGCACCCACGCTACCTTTTTAAACCCCTTCAACGCAGACCGGCCTGGTGGTCTGCAAGTACCGCTACCAGTCGATCAAGACCGACGGCAAGCCACTGGTCCCATCCGCATGGGCCGTACAGGTGGGTGTTGCTGCCGCTAGGCGGCTAGGGGCACGGGCTGCATGGCCAGGTGCCCGCCTCGCTGTGCGGGTCGCCATGGTGTGGAATGGCGACAGGGACAGCTGGATTGGGGCTTCGCCGCTGCCCACGCACGGGCGCAGGGCGGTGCTGTTTCAGCTGGTTGTGAGGTTACCCACCCCCCAGATCGGGCTAGCTGCATAAGAGCAGCATCTTAATCCAAAACCTCATTCCTGTTACGCTCTTGTTGCCGTACACCTGTCCTTCACCGTACTGCAGTACGGCTGTCTCGACCTGCTGTCGCCGGCCTTCACGGTGGCCGGGCTCCGGCACTGGCTGGAGGGCCGCGGGGCGTTGCGCAGTACCGATACCGTCAAGTACGAGCTGGGCACGCACGTGGGCTTCGAGGACCAGCTGGTGGTGGGTTAGCGGATGTGGGTTAGGGATGCGTGGTTTGGTAGGGGTTGGACACGCGACTGGGCACCGAGGGCCCAGCTCCAGTGGGTAGCCAGGGGCATGGGTTGGCAGTGTGTGGTGTCCCATGAGCGTGATCCAAACCCCACCCAATGCCGTGCGGGACCGACTGATTACACACTCTTGCCAGCCACCTACCTTGCAATGACCGCTGCTGTCACCCCTCGCTTGCCGCCAGGTCGATGGCGAGTCCTTCACCGCCGGCGTCCTGCCCTGGCTGCTGGCACCGCTGCCGGGCACGCCTGCACTGCTGCTGCTCGCGCTGGGCCTCGGCGTGCTGACTGTCCTGGCTGGGAAGGACGACAAGGATGTGGGGGCGTCTGCGGGCCGCCTGGTACGTTGCACTCCCGAAAACAGGGTACCACCCAAAGGCTTTTAGCCCTTGGCGCTCCCGATGACCATACAACTTTTCGGGTGGCGCCAAGCGTCCCTGAGCGATCCCCGTTTGCCTATGCATACCGTAGGGCCAGAGGCCGGACAGCGCCGCTTTGGCATCCCCGAAATGAATGCCGGCCTTCAAGCCACAAGCCCACAACACGCAGTCAGCAACACACCGTACTACCCACCGTAGTTGACCCCGATCAAGAACCTTGTTGTGGGTCCGAAACATCCCCTCCCGGGCTCTGCCTCCCCCCCGGCTCTGCCCGTCACGCCACCACAAGTACCTACCGTCTTACACGTGGTACATGTCACATTACACTAGTGCGCTGAGGGAATCCCTTGACAGCCCTTGACAACACAACGTCCCGCAGGGCAAGGCGGACTCTGTGCCAGGGGACATTGTGCAGCCCGGCTTCGGCGTCCCCGATCAGGTGGTGCTGCCCGACGAGTGGTCTATGCTGATCTCCTACGTGGTGCTGGCCGCAACCTTCACCGCGGCGGCGGTGTTGCTGCTGCCGTACGACTGGCAGTGGGACTCCCCTGGCGCCTGGATGCTCAGCGCCCTCAAGGCGATCGTCACGCTGCTGGCTGTCTTCGCGTGGCCGAACATCCTCGTGTACCCATACGAGGTACGGTGTACGGGCGGGCGGATATGGGACGTACGCAACGTATACGGCGGCCTGTACGGCAGCGTACGGCATGGGAGTTGTTCCTGTCGTGTGAAGGAGTTCGTAGGGCATTGTCGGCGCTGGCCTGGGCGGGACGCGGGGACAGCCTGTTAGGTTGCGTCAGGGGACAGCCTGTTAGGTTGCGCCAGGGGACAGCCTGTTCGGTTGCGTCAGGGGACAGCCTGTTAGGTTGCGTCAGGGGACAGCCTGTTGGGTTGCGTCAGGGGACAGCCTCTTAGGTTGCGTCAGGGGACAGCGGCTTCCGGTCAATGCATGGGCGTATGGACCCCTGCGCCAACGTACAGGTATGCGGCGGCCCATGCCGTCAAACGCAGTCCATGTATGGGTCCCACTGTGCAATTTGTTGGTTTGCTGTTCTAGCGGGAGCGGCGACGTACCGGTATGTTGACAGGTATCATTAACCTAGGCTAGTCTCACAGGACGTGGGTGTCGTTTTCGCGCCGGCCGCTACCGCTGCAGGCAATCAAGCAACGGCCCGAGGCCCGGAGCCACGTGGTGGACTGGTTCCGCAAGACAATGGCGGCCGACGTGCCGCCAGCTGCTGCAAGACGTGCGGCGGCGGCGGCGGCGGCACCGGCGGGAGGGCAGCCGGCGGGTGCAGCTGCTGGTGCTGTGACTGCTACTACGGCTGCTGCTGCTGCAGCCGCGGTGGCGCTGTCGTACGGCATCATCACTGTTGTCCAGTCTCTGCACTAGCCGGCAGCTAGCCGGTAGTTTGGTTGCCGTGCGCTGCTGTTACCAATCGGCGCCGTTACCTCAGAAGTAACCTGGTTGGCATGTTTTGGTCCAAGTCCAGGCCACAGTCTCTGATCTGGTGCATAACGTGCAGTTCCGCGCGTCGTAAATTGAGGCAAGGCCCCAGCACCTGTGTTCTGCGAAGGTGCGAGGCAAGAAGTCGTACACGCTTGGCATGCAACCCCGTATTGTGGTCTGTTCCTGGCGCAGCCGGGCAGCTTTGGCTTTGCTATTTCGTACAGAAGATTTCGTAGACTGCGCATGCCTCGCTTTGCTGCCTAGTGATACTGTAAACCCAGAGTGTGCAAGGCCAGGAGGTATGGGTTGGCTCCTGTTTGCACGCCAGGAGAAATAATGAAGACGGGCTGGTGCAGGCCGGTGCCACGGTATGCCGTGCGCAAGTAAGGGTCAGGGGCTGGCGCGGGCGGCGGCGGATGCGGGCCTGCCGGGGCCGGTGCTGGACTGGATGGAGGCGGAGGGGGCGCGGCTGGGGCGGGGTGGAGGCAGAGGCGGAGGAGGGCGGCGTGGCTGGAGGCGTAGGGAAGCGAGGGGCTCATATGAAGGGCGTGCATCTGCTGGTAGGGGTTGCCGATGCTGGTGGAGAGGATTTGGCAGTCCTTGTGCGGGAGACACGCGTTGGCGCTTCAGTGAAAGGCTTAGAAACTGTATGGTGGTCTGGGGTTATTGTCTATGGGTCACGGAGGCCTACGGTGTCGTGCCATGGGGTGCCCGGCTGACAGCACACAGCGAGCATACGTACCGCCGTGCTTGCCCACGCACTGGCCTTTTGGGCCAGGGGTTGAGAGTGAGGGGGCCGGGCGTGCTGCGGCTACGTATGTAGGCAACCATGCACCGTGGCACGTAGCGAGCACAAGAGTCTCATGTCGCTTGGTTTGCAGGTTTCGTGTCGAGGTATAGTGTCATGTTGCTTGGTGTGGAAGCGTCTGACAGCGGGGATGCCATGCGCGCGGACGGAGCAGGTTCGGGGGTTGCTCCCTTCGTGCTTGAATTAAAGTCCATGGTTGTGTTCAGAGGCGCTTGTGCGGGGACTGGCTGCATCCAGTACCGGTATGCAGGCTCGTAGGGCACGTCAATGCCGCGCAAGTCCATCCCCAAAGCAACTCCGAACGCACGTGCTAGCTGTGCAGACGCACCATGGTCCTCGAGTTCTCGCTGTAGCTTCTACATATGCCCGTATTGTAAGGGACTGTGAAAGTGGTAGCGCGCGGACTGTGAAGGACCAGTACACCAGTAATACACTGTCGGCAAGCGTGTTGAAGGAGGGTATTGAAGGCATGGATCTGTGTCCACGCTTGGCACGCATCACGTCGTGCACACGGCTAGAAGTCTCTGCCATGGCCCCCCGCATGCCTACCCTGCCTTGTTTGCCTGCCTGGTTTGGAGGGATGCTTTTTTGTCGGGGGGCGGCTATGGGACAAGTGGGGCCTGTGTTAGTGGGAGGCCCCTGGGTTTTCGACGGAGGAGGTGCGAAGGCAGCATCCGGGGGGCCGCTATTGGCTAATTCCCCCGTATAACTGCCTCGTATCCGGTTCTTCCTGGGCTTGAGGGTGGGGGGGAGCCACGACAGGGGGGCTGCTTGTGTTCTGTGGATGCGTCATGGCGAGAGGCTATGTAGGGGTGGGACCAGGCTGTGGTAGGAGAACTGACGGCCCGTTCGTCGTGGCCTTTTCTTTGACGGAGCTGGTTGCTCCTATCCGTACAGCGAGAGGGGTGGGAAACCCC